>Ga0213918_1000005_pt1 | contig 288329 bp, 281 predicted proteins | sample McNCre217MG_FD_163422 | JGI IMG/M metagenome (GOLD analysis project Ga0213918, IMG submission 163422) | Freshwater microbial communities from McNutts Creek, Athens, Georgia, United States - 2-17 MG | ecosystem: Environmental > Aquatic > Freshwater > Creek | place: USA: Georgia | collected... | reverse complement strand
AACTGCCTCACTTATCCACCAAGCCCAATCCAAAGAAGACGGCTTCACTGACTAACCTCCCGGTTGCCCCCATAGAATTCCTGCTCAAGTTACATCCACAGTCCAGAATGTATTGGACCAATACAACCTCTTGACCTGGCGATTTCTCATACTAAACTTAGTAATAAATATTATGGAGTTGATATGAGAAAGCTTACCCTCTGGGTCCTGGTTCTAATCTTATTTGGTCTGACTGCATGTGGCGGTGGCGGCAGTAGGGGCTTTTTATTTTCTGCGTTTGGTCTCGATACGTTCGAGAGAGCGAGCGGAGTCACCGAGCTGGCTTTTAAAGTTTCGGACTATTCGCAGCAGCATTTGAAGAAGTCCTAACACCACAATGGTGCCCAGCAAGTCGCCGATGAACATGACGACTACCGTGTCTAAGAACTGCTCATTTGTGCCAATCCAGAAATACCAAAGTTGGTGAATGATGGCGCTGATGAAAGCAAAGAAGGCGGCTAACTTGAACACGCCGATCGAGTTGAGGTTCGTCATTTGGTTGTCTAGCTTCAGAAATGCTGCTGCGAATTTCCAAGCGACATAAGGACCAATGGCAGCCATCGATCCCGAGATCAGTAGCTTGAGATAGTCACCATCAAAATACTGCTGGTACGTGATGAAGAGTGAAGCCAACGCGATACCGAAGGCCCCTTCCTGCATAAAAATTAAGACAAATGCAAAACGTAGTCCGCTAGGTAGAAAAATCCAATCAACACGGTGTGCGTAATGCAAGGACTCACCAATCAAAATGAAATTCAATTGATAGAGAAAAAAATACGCAAGCGCGGTACCTACGACGATTGAAATTCTGTTTTGAAATGTCATGTGTGTACCTTTTTAGGGATAGTAAAGACATGAAGATCGCTGCGTGTATACAGCGACATATTGCGCCCCCCGCTCTTGCCGTTGTGACGCAAAAACTTGAGTAATGGCAAAACTTTGCCGCTTTAGCAGTGGCACGCCTTATGCATGTTTGCCGCAACAAGGAACACACGGAAATGACCTGATACATCTTGAAGGAGCTTTCTATGGAAACCGCAAGCATGATGCGAGTCAACGCTCACCCCGGTAGCTATGGTGAGCATGGCAACACGCCGCAAGACCGACAGCAGCAACGGCGTCAAAAAATACTGGCGCTGTTTGACGCGGTAGAACACGACCACTTAGATGCGGCCAAGCATGCCCTCAAGGCTTTGATGAATTTCGACCACGCGCTCAGCACCGATGTGCACTTTGTGCGCCTGTCTAAAGCGCTTGATGCAGGTGGTGTGTATTTAGCGCAGCAAATCGTGCGCGAGATCAAAGCCAAGTTCATCAACGCCACGCCCTTAGCCGCCCCCGTTGCGCATGTGTTGCATCCACCTAGGTCGCATATGCCAGATGGCATGCATTTCGTAGACACGCAAGCCTAAGTACTACTTGCGCGGCGTGAGGGTTAGCGTGTTTTGGCACAAAAAAAAGCCACTCAGCAAAAGAGTGGCTTTTTGCGAGAGCAAAAGCGTTTGGGCTTATTCGGCTTCTACTTCTTGGTGATGTTGTGCTGATTTGAGTTTGCCCCAAGCCAACACAATCACAGCGCCAGCAGCTGCAGCGGCCATGTGGAACCAAGGATTGGCTTGGCCGAAGGCTTTGAGCACGACGTCGTTGGCCACGGTTTCACCGCCTACCCAGCCAATCAAGCAAGCACCCAAGGTGATGATGATGGGATAGCGCTCCATGAGTTTGATCATCAAAGTGCTACCGAATATCACCAAAGGAATGCTGATGGCCAAGCCAATGATGAGCAACACTTCGTCGCCTTTGGCTGCCGCAGCCACGCCAATCACGTTGTCCAAACTCATCACCAAGTCAGCGATCAAGATGGTGCGAATGGCAGCAAACAAATTGCTGTGCGTGCTGGCTTCTTCTTCGCCTTCTTCTTCGGCTTCCAGCAGTTGGGCGCCAATCCACAGCAGCAACAAGCCACCGATGATTTGCAAATATTCCAATGCCATCAACTTGGCTGCAATCACGGTCAAGCCGATACGCAACACCACGGCCGCGCCTGAGCCAAACAGGATGGCCTTCTTTTGTTGCTCGGGCGGCAAGCCGCGAGCGGCCAGTGCGATCACAACCGCGTTGTCGCCTGACAAAAGGATGTTGATCCAAGTGATCAACAACAAGCCTAGCCAGAAGTCAGTGCTTTGAAGTAGTTCCATGTTTTGTTTGCTCCAGAGAGGGTATTTTTATAAGCGACGAGTGTAACGGCGCGATGCGCTATGACTCGTTGGTATTACTGCTTACTGACACGCTGGGCGTTGTTCCAGACGCCTGCTTTCCAACTAAAAAAGCCCGCTGAACAGCGGGCTTCCTTGGGGTGCACGTCAGTTTTAGTGACTGTCAGCTTGGCGTGCAGCGGCAACAGCTGCTGATTCGTCTTCCGAGGCCCCGTTGAAGAACAGGTTCAACAACACCGCAGACAGTGAGGCCAACAAGATGCCCGACTCAATCAGCGGGTGCAGGTTGTGCGGCATCCATTGTTTGAAGTTAGGCGCGATCAGCGGAATCATGCCGATGCCAATCGAGATGGCGACCACCAAGCTGTTGAAGCGGTTGGTTTTGAAGTCCACGCCGCCCAAGATGCGGATGCCGGTGGCGGCCACCATGCCAAACATCACCAAGCCTGCGCCGCCCAACACAACAGTGGGGAGCGACTCAACCAAAGCTGCCATCTTCGGAATCACGCCCAAGATGATGAGGATGATGCCGCCAGCCACGCACACGAATCGGCTCTTCACGCCAGTCACGGCGACGAGGCCCACGTTTTGCGAGAAGCTGGTGTAGGGGAAGGTGTTGAAGATGCCGCCAATCAGCGTGCCCAAACCATCCGTGCGCAAGCCACGGGTGAGGGCTGCGCGGTCGATATGACGGTCGGTCATTTCGCCCAAGGCCAAAAACATACCGGTGGACTCGATCATGACCACGATCATCACCAAGCTCATGGTCAGAATGAGCACAGGGTCAAACACAGGCATGCCAAATTGGAAGGGCAGCACAACATCAAACCAAGCCGCTTTACCCACTTTGTCAAAGTTCATCAACCCCATGCTGGTGGCCGCGATGCCACCAATGATGATGCCTAACAGCACCGAAATGTTGGCGATGAAGCCTTTGGCAAATTTGGAGATCAACAGAATAGAAGCCAACACCAATGCTGCAATGCCCACGCCAGTGAGGTCGGCGTATTTAGGGTTGGGCATCTTGGCTAACAAGGCCAAATCTTTGGGCACTGCTGGCAAGGTGGAGCCAGGGGCTGAGGCAGCCGCCGCAGCGTCAGCCAGCCACTTGGCGTGCTCTGGGTTGACGATGGAGGGCGCGGTGGGGCCGAAGGGGTTGCCGAAAATCCAGTTGATGCCAATGCGCATCAAGCTGATGCCAATGACGGCAATGATGGTGCCGGTCACCACGGGCGGGAAGAACCGCAACATGCGACTGACCAACGGTGCAATCGCAATAGATACCACACCCGCGCCAATGATGGCGCCGAAGATGAGTTGTGCGCCAGCGTCGCCAGGATTAGACCCGGCCATTGCGACCATAGGCGCAACGGCGGCAAAGGTGACGCCCATCATGACGGGCAAGCGAATGCCAAACCATTGGGTGGCACCCCAAGACTGGATGAGTGTGACCAAGCCACAGACAAACAAGTCTGCTGAAATGAGCATGGCGACTTGTTCGGGACTGAGTTTGAGTGCTCGGCCCACGATGAGTGGCACAGCCACAGCGCCGGCGTACATCACAAGCACATGTTGTAAGCCAAGAGCGGCGAGCTTGCCTGTGGGCAGTCGCTCGTCAACGGGATGGGTGGTTTGAGTCATGGGTGTTCCTTTTGGGCTTTTCGCATACAAAACTGTATACAAAATTTGCTTTGGTTGCTTTACGGAGAAACCCTATTTTTGGTTTTTGTTTGCTGAGCTCGCTGTAGGCGAAGGCCATGGGCAGGTTCCTCATGCTGGGGTACCAGAAATCGTCACCTGCCCACAGCCTTCGCCTACAGACTGCGGCTGGCAATTTTTTGGCTAGGACTAGTGGTGTTCAGAGGTTTGTTCGCTTATTAGGCGTGTACGAACGAACGCGTCGTCCGTCTGCTGAATGGCGAAATAAATGTCGAATCAGATGTGAATATGTGGCACCCAAGCTGCGCAACCCCCTCCGGAGCGAACCCTCCACGAACGAAAGAATCAGCCCAACAAGTCTTGCAACGTCCGCGCAATGACCTTGGTGGCGCGGCGCAAGTCTTCCAAGTCCAGCCGCTCATCCGCACGCTTGGCGTGACTCTCTAACACGGTGCGTGGACCGGCCCCGTAAATCACGCCTGGAATGCCGCGCTCGCCGTACAAGCGCACATCGGTGTACAGCGGCGTGCCCATGGCGGGGATGGGTTCGCCAAACAGTTGTTCGCCGTGTTTTTGAATCGCGTCCACCAAAGGCTTGTTGCCCGCCAGCGGCTGCATGCTGTGCGCCATCAGCATGCGTTTGATGTCCACGCTGATGTGCATGTCGGCAGCGCGACCTTGGTTGAACGTGGCCACCGCATCGGCAATGACTTGGCGCATGCTGGCTTCGACTTCGATGGGGTTTTCTTCGGGAATCATGCGGCGGTCAAGCTTGAGCGTGACCTTGCCGGGAATCACGTTGGTGTTGGTGCCGCCTTCGATCAGGCCCACGTTCACGTAGGGGTGGTTGATGCCTTCGACCTTGGAGGTGATGGCTTTGTACAAGGTGTTTTGGTGGTACAGCGCGTTGAGCACTGCCACGGCGCCTTGCAGCGCGTCGACGCCGGTCTCGGGAATGGCGGCGTGCGCCATCTTGCCGTGCACGGTGACTTCCATTTGCAAACAACCGTTGTGCGCGGTGACCACCTGGTAGCTAAAGCCTGCGGCAATCATCAAGTCGGGTTGCGTTAGGCCTTGGTCCAGCAACCACCCAGGGCCGAGCAGGCCACCAAACTCTTCGTCGTAGGTGAAGTGCAGTTCGAGGTTGCCCTTGAGTGGGTGGTTGGCGGCTTGGTTGACTGCTTCCAACGCGCGGGCGGCGAAGGTGAAGGTGGAGAAATCGCACTTGCTCACGGCGCTGGCGCGGCCATAAATTTTGCCGTCCACGATGTCGCCGCCGTAGGGGTTTTGGGTCCAGCCTTCACCGGGGGGCACCACATCGCCGTGGGCGTTGAGGGCCACGGTTTTGCCCGGGCCGTAGCGGCGACGCACGATGAGGTTGGTGAGGGTTTCTAGGCCGTAGGCTTTCACCTCTGCGTCGGGCACGGCGTGTTTTTCGGCGTCAAAGCCAAAGTCTTTTAGCAGCTCGGCGGTGCGCTCGGCGTGGGGGGCGTTGTTGCCGGGGGGCGTGTCGGTGGGCACGCGGATGAGTTCTTGCAAGAACTTCACTTGCTCGTCAAAGTGCGCGTCAATCCAAGCGTCGAGTTGGGCGTAGGGGGTGTGGCTCATGGTGTGTCTCGGTGTTTTTTTTGTTGTGGTTGTGGGGTGCTGGCGTGGCGTTATTTGGTGTTGTGGTTGCGTCACGCGTGTGTGTTGTTCAGCAGGTGCATGAAGGCATCGATGGCCAGTTGCATGTCGTCACTCGTTGTCGATTCAAGCGGGTTGTGGCTGATGCCTGCGTTTTGGCCGCGCACAAACAGCATGGCTTGGGGCATCACCTCATGCAGCTTCATCGCGTCGTGGCCCGCGCCGCTGGGCAGGTGGAACACGGGCACACCCAGCGACTGCACCGCTTGTTCCCATAGCGCTTGCAGTTTGGCGTCGCTCGGGGCCGCGCTGGCACGCATGGTTTCTTCGAGGGTGTAGTGCAAGCCACGGCGCTCGCAAATGGCGTTGAGCTCGGCCAATACATCGTGCATCAACGCATCGCGCAGCGTGTTGGTGGTGGCACGCAGGTCGAGGCTGAATTGGCAGCGGCCTGGCACCACGTTGATAGAGCCGTTGGGCACGGTGAGCATGCCGATGGTGCCGACCAAGTTGGATTCTTGTGCGGCGCGTTTCTCGACATACAACGCCAGCTCGGCCACGGCTGTAGCGGCATCGCGACGGCGGCCCATCGGTGTGGTGCCTGCGTGGCTGGCCATGCCGATGATTTCGCCCACAAAGCGCACGCTGCCGTTGATAGAGGTGACGATGCCCAGTGGAATGTCCAGCTCGTTGAGCACAGGCCCTTGTTCGATGTGCACTTCGACAAAGCCCACATACTCAGCTGCGTTGCGGGTGAGCTTAGGGATGTCTTCGATCTTCAAGCCCGCTTCGCGCATGGCTTGGCGCATCGTGATGCCTTCGGCATCTTGTTGATCGAGCCACTCGTTTTTGAAGTCACCCACCAAGGCACCGGAGCCTAAGAAGGTGGCTTTGTAGCGTTGGCCTTCTTCTTCGGCAAAGGCCACCACTTCCAAGTTGAAGGGCAAACGCTTGCCCGCACGGGCCAGCTCGCGCACGCAGGCTATGGGCACGAAGATGCCTAAGCGCCCGTCGTACTTGCCGCCGTTGCGCACGGTGTCGTAGTGCGAGCCGGTCATCAAAGTTTTGGCTTGTATGCCAGCGTTTGTGGGGGCGGCTTTGTAAATGCCCACCACGTTGCCCACGGCGTCAATCCGCACGTCATCAAAGCCGCAAGCCTTCATGCCCAGCTCAATCGTGCGGGCGCATTTCAGGTGTGCGTCGGTCAGGTAGGTGACGGTGAGTTCTTCGCGTGCGGCGTGTGGTGCTTGTGGTTTCACGTGGCCTGCGTCGCTGAACTGCGCAAGCCATTCGTGCCAGTCCCACACCTCGTGGCCCAGCGCGGGCTCGTAGCCCAGTTTGTCGTTCAAGCGGATCTCCACGATGCGGTGGATGTTGCGCAAGCACTCGGCTAGCTCGTAGTCGGGGTGGTTGTGCAGGCGGCGCTCGAAGGTGCTGATGATTTGCTGCTTGTTCAAACCCGAGCCACGCGGGCCACGCACGGCCAAGATGAATGGAAAACCAAACTTGGCGTTGTAGCTGGCGTTGAGCTGTTGGATGTGCGCAAACTCTTGCGCGTTGCAGTGGGTCAGGCCCGCTTTGGTTTGCTCGTGGGTCGATTCAGCGGTAAGGCTTTTGCTGACCATTGCTTTGCCTGCCAGCTCGGGGTGGGCGCGGACCAAGGCGAGCTGCGGTTCGCGGCCTGCATGGTCGAGCACTTTCACCATCGCGTGTTTGAGAGCGGCGGCTGACGCAAACGGGCGCTCGTCCAAGGCTTGCGCTGCAATCCAATCCGAGTGTTCGTACAAGCCCGACAGCAGAGCGGCGGCCTCTGCATGGGGCAGCGTGTTGATTTGGTTCAGCGTGAGGTGCGTACTCATAGAGGTGTTCTGCTTGGTGTGGCGGATGCGAGGCTAGGCGTTTGGGCGTGTTTGCGTGTTGCGGGGAGGGGGCGAGCGATCAGCTGCCGCTGTACGGATGCACTTGCTTCCAGTGACGCGCAATGTCAATGCGACGCGCCACCCACACGCGGTCGTGTTTGGCAATGTGGTCTAAAAACTTTTGCAGGGCCACGATGCGGCCAGGCTTGCCCAGCAATCGGCAGTGCATGCCAATGCTCATCATTTTCGGCGAGTTCGTGCCATTGGGGTCGCCCTCGGCATACAGCGCATCAAAGCTGTCGCGCAGATACACAAAGAAGTCTTCCGCTTGGCTAAAGCCTTGGGGCAGCGCAAAGCGCATGTCGTTGCAGTCCAGCGTGTAGGGCACGACAAGCTGCTGCACCACGTCGCCATTGGTTTTTTTGACCTTCATCCAAAAGGGCAGGTCTTCGCCGTAGTAGTCGCTGTCGTACTCGAACCCGCCGTGGTCGGCCACGAGACGGCGCGTGTTGGGGCTGTCGCGGCCGGTGTACCAGCCTGCGCCGTGAATGCTGTTGCCGTGTGTCGTGCTGGTGAGGCGTTCGATGATCTCGACGCCTTTGTTCATGTGCGCACGCTCAGTCGCTTCGTCGGTCGTTTGGTAGTTGATCCAGCGGTAGCCGTGGCAGGCAATTTCGTGGCCCAGCTCGAGAAACGCAGCGGTGAGTTCGGGGTGGCGCTCCAGAGCCATGCTCACGCCAAACACCGTCAAGGGCAGGCCGCGTTTTTCAAACTCACGCAGGATGCGCCACACGCCCACGCGTGAGCCGTATTCGTAAATGCCTTCCATGCTCAGGTGACGGTCGGGAAAGCTGGGCGGGTTGAACATCTCGCTCAAAAACATTTCGCTGCCGGCGTCGCCATGCAGCGTGGCGTTCTCGCCGCCTTCTTCGTAGTTCAGCACAAACTGCACGGCAATGCGGGCTTGGTTGGGCCATTGCGCGTGCGGCACTTGACGGCCGTAGCCCACGAGGTCGCGGGGGTAGGCGGCGGTGCTGTCGTAGGTGGCGTTGGGGTTGGACATTCGATGAACTCCGTAGGGGGTGATGCGCGAGTGCTTTAGCGCCAAGCGGTTAGGCCAAGAACGAAAGGGTTATGTCAAAAACGTTTGCGCTTAGGCCAGAGCCATCGCGATGTCGTTGCTCGGCACTTTGCGGTCAAGGGCCAAGCCTTCTTCCACATTGCGCAAGTGCTCGTCCATGAGCTTGACGGCCAAGGCTTCGTCTTTGGTGGCGATGGCTTTCAAGATTTCCGAATGTTCTTCGGCTGAGTTTTCTGCCGCATTGCTGCTTTGGTACATCAGCGTGATCAGGGCGCAGCGCGAAATCAGCTCGCTCAAAATTTGGGCCAGCACGTCGTTGCCCATCAACTCAGCCATGCGCACGTGGAAGTCGCCCAGCAAATCGGTGCGGCCTGGCACATCGCCACGGGTGACGGCGGCTTTTTCTTCAGCGACGTGTTCTTTGAGGGCTTTGATTTGCGCGGGGGTGACGTTGCGCACAAAGCTGCGCGTCATCTCCACCTCAATCATGCGACGCACCGCAAACACTTGACGTGCTTCGTCAGAAGAGGGCGTGGCCACAAACGCACCACGCGCGGGCTCCATGCGGATGAGACGTTTTTGCACCAATTGAAACAGCGCTTGACGAATCAGTGTGCGCGACACGCCAAAGTGGTCGGCCAGCTTTTGCTCGGCCAGTTTGGTGCCAGGGTGCAGGCGGTGCTCCACAATGGCTTTGGTGAGGGCGTCTACGATGCTGCGGGTGGCGGTTGAGCTGTCCATTTGGATCTCCGGCAAATTCACTGAGGCCCATGATAGACCTAAATGCAAAAATTGTATACACTTTCGGTCGACCAACTCGGTCGCTAACCATTTTCGGAGCATTTCATGGGATTGAGCACACACGTTTTAGACACCATGCACGGCGGCCCCGCAGCCGGAATGAAAGTGTCGTTGTTCACCACCACCGAGGACGGCCAAGCCACCTTGGTCAAATCCTTCATCCTGAACCACGATGGCCGAAACCCCGACGGTTTGCTGTACGACAACGACAGTCTTCAACGCGGCACCTACCGCTTGGTGTTTGACGTGAAGGGCTACTTTGCTTCCAAGCATGTTGAATTGCCGGAGCCTAATTTTTTAAATCTTGTCAGTTTGGACTTTGGTGTGGCGCACACGGACCAGCACTACCACGTGCCTTTGTTGGTGAGCCCTTGGAGCTATTCGACTTATCGCGGGTCTTGAACTTACATGGTTGCTGGTCGTTTGTTGCGTTCGCATACGTGCATGCCATGCAAAATGACCTTGCTGACAAAGAGCAAGCGCAATTCAACGTCATGCCGAATCAAGTCACACCAGGAGTTGCATCATGAAAAAAGAACGGGTTCAAACACTGACAGACACGTTTGAGGGCCATGCGCAACAAACCGAAACGGGCGTGGAGTACTGGTTGGCAAGAGATATCCAGCACCTATTGGGATATGCTGAATGGCGCAACTTTGGACTCGTGATTAGCAAGGCGAAGACTGCCTGTGAGGTCAGCAATCAGCGGGTGACAGACCATTTTGTTGACGTCAACAAAATGGTCGACTTGGGCTCTGGTAGCCAGCGCGACATCGACGACATCATGCTCACCCGTTATGCGTGCTACCTCATTGCGCAAAACGGCGATCCACGCAAGCCTGAAATTGCTTTTGCCCAAACTTACTTTGCGGTGCAAACCCGTAAGGCGGAGCTGATTGAGCAACGCATGCTAGATGCCGAGCGTATCCATGCACGCAAAAAATTGACCGAAACAGAAAAAGAACTTTCGCAAGTCATCTACGAGCAAACAGGAGGCAATCAAGACTTTGGTGTCATTCGTAGCAAGGGTGATCATGCTTTGTTTGGCAAAAGCACTCAGGCCATGAAAGCCCAATGGAAAGTGCCCGACAGCCGTCCATTGGCTGACTTCGCTCCCACGATTTTGCTCAAAGCCAAAGACTTCGCTGCTGAAATCACCATCTTCAATGCCCATCAGCACCAAATGGGCAGTGAAGGGCAAATTTCTAAAGAGCACATCACCAACAACCAAGCAGTGCGTAACACCCTGCTAGAACGAGGTATTCGCCCCGAAAATCTGCCACCAGAAGAAGATGTGAAAAAGGTCGAACGACGATTGCAGTCTGACGACAAAAAATCACTGAAAAAGCCCGACACGTTAGACAGCTGACATGGCTTGTGATGATGAGGTCTACAACACTGAGCGTCACTTGCTTTATGTTGCGTGTACCCGTGCGCGTGATCATTTATTAGTAACTGGCGTGAAACCGATGTCTGAGTTTTTAGATGATTTAAAGGGTTGAATTCACTTTTTCGTATACCAAATGGCATACGCGTGGCGGATTCGGGGTGCAAGTCACTAAAATCTGGGCTCTTTCCCCAGATTCCCATACCCCACCATGACCCAAGTCACCAACACCGTGCGCTTTGTGCTCGACGGCCAGATCGTTGAAGCCCAAGGTGCCCGTCGCACCACCACCGTTCTTGATTACCTGCGTGAGCAGCTTCACCGCACCGGCACCAAAGAAGGTTGCGCCGAGGGCGACTGTGGCGCCTGCGTGGTGATGGTGGGTGAACTCAATGCCGCTGGCACGGGCGTAGACTATGTGGCCACCAACGCGTGTATCCAACTGTTGCCTTCGCTAGACGGCAAATCCATCAAGACGGTGGAGAGCTTGAAGAAGGCCGACGGTACGTTGCACCCCGTGCAAGACGAGATGGTCAAGTGCCACGGCTCGCAGTGCGGCTTTTGCACCCCCGGCATCGTGATGAGCTTGGTCAACTTGGTGCAAACCAACACCTCGCCCGTGCGTCAAGACATCACCGATGCCTTGAGCGGCAACTTGTGCCGTTGCACGGGCTACGCGCCCATCATCGACGCGACGGCCAGAGCTTGCGAAAAGAAATCTGCTTTGAAGGTGGACGACAGCGCCGACTTGCCACTGCTCAAAGAAATCAAGCGAGCCAGCACACCGACCATGAGCCTCGATGGCGAAATCATCGTGCAGCCCGTGGTGCGCACCCGTAAGGGCAACGAGTTTGTGTCACCCGCCACGCTGGCTGAAGTGTCTGACTATCTGGTGAAGCACCCCACCACCACACTGTTGGCAGGCAGCACCGAAATTGGTTTGCAAGTGAACAAGCAGTTTGCGCGCCCCGACCACATCATGTACTTGGGCAATGTCAAAGAACTGCGCCAAGTCACAGAGACCGACAAAGCTTGGCGCATTGGCGCAGCGGTGTCGCTGGCCAAAGTGGAAGAGTTGGTGGCCAAGGCTTACCCCGACTTTGCCGAAGTGCTGCGCCGCTTTGGTTCGCCCCCCATCCGCTCGACCGCTACCTTGGCGGGCAACATTGCCAACGGTTCGCCCATTGGTGACACCATGCCTTGCTTGCTGGCGCTGGGTGCCAACCTGGTGCTGCGCCGTGGCGAGAAGACCCGCAACGTGTTGCTGGAAAACTTTTACACCGGCATGAAAAAGAACGTGCTCGCAGCGGGCGAGTTCATCGAAGCTGTTGAGTTGCCCAAGCCCGTGGGGGCCCAAGTGTTCCGCGCCCACAAGGTGAGCAAGCGTTTTGAGCAAGACATTTCGGCCACGTGCGCCGCTATCAGCTACACGCTCAAAGGCGGCAAGTTGAGTGGCGTGAAGCTGGCCTACAACGGCCTGAGCCCATTCCCAGCGCGGGCGCCTCAATTGGAAGCTGTGCTTGAAGGTAAGTCACCTGCTGACGTAAAAGCAGCTGAGCTGGATGCAGTGATTGCTTCTAGCTTCACCGCACGCGATGGCTTGCGCGCCACATGGGCGTACCGCGCTCTGGTAGCCCGCAACTTGGCCCTGGAATTCATCGAAGAACAGAAAGAGGTGGCTTGAATGAACGCTCCTACCGCACTCAAAAACCTGCTGCCTGTTTCGGGCGTTCAGCAAGGCACCGATGTGGTCCACGAGTCCGCGCACCTGCATGTGACGGGCACGGCCACCTACATCGACGACATCCCCGAGCACGCGGGCACTTTGTACGCCGCGCTCATCTTGTCGCCCGTGGCGCACGGTGAATTGATTGGCGACGGCATTGACCGCGAAGCTATTCTTAAAGAGCACGGCGTGGTGGCGGTCTACACCGCCAAAGACATCCCTGGCGAAAACAACTGCGGGCCCATCGTGCATGACGACCCGTTCCTCGCCGCTGGCAAGGTCGAGTTTGTCGGCCAAGCTGTGGCTGTGGTGGTGGCGCGTGACATGCTGTATGCCCGCGAAGCAGCGCACAAAGCCAAGGTGTTGGTGAAAGAACTCACACCCATCTTGACGGTCGAAGAGGCGATGGCAGCCAACAGCTTCATCATGCCCGCCAAAGGCATCACGCGCGGCGACGCCGCAGCGGCCATTGCCAACGCACCTCACACCATCAAAGGCACCACACGCACGGGCCAACAAGAACAGTTTTATTTGGAATGCCAAATCACCTACGCGGTGCCTAAGGAAGACGGCCAGCTCACGCTGTACGTGTCGACCCAGCACCCCGACGGCAACCAACGCGAAGCCGCGCACGCCCTGAACCTGCACACCAACGATGTGGAGGTGATTTGCCGCCGCATGGGCGGTGGCTTTGGTGGCAAAGAAGGCAACGCCAGCATCTTCAGCCAAAGTGCCGCCTTGGCTGCGTTCAAACTCAACAAGCCCGTCAAGCTGCGCATCAACCGTGACGACGACATGACCATCACGGGCAAGCGCCACGATTTCCGCATCGACTACGAAGTGGGCTTTGACGACAACGGTCGCGTTTTGGGCGCTGACATCACGCTCATGTCGCGCTGCGGTTACAGCACCGATTACTCGGGTCCTGTGAACGACCGGGCTTGCTTGCACATCGACAACAGTTATCACATCCCCGCGTTGAAGCTGGTCAGCCATCGCTGCAAAACCAACACGCAAAGCGCCACCGCTTTCCGTGGCTTTGGCGGCCCACAAGGCATGTTTGGCATCGAGACGGTGATGGACGAGATTGCGATGACCTTAGGGCTTGACCCCCTAGTTGTGCGCAAGCTCAACCTCTACAAAGACCCCGCCATCAGCGGCACGCCAGACACCATGACCACCCAATACAACCAGCTCATCGAAGACTGGGTGGGTGACAAGGTGATCGCGCAAGTTGAGCAGGAATCCAAATACGCCGAGCGCCGCCAAGCGGTGCAAGCCTTCAACGCCAAGAGCAAAACCCGCAAGCGTGGTTTGTCGCTCGTGCCATTGAAGTTCGGCATCAGCTTTACCGCTACCCATTTGAACCAAGGCGGCGCACTGCTGGTGGTTTACATGGACGGTTCGGTCAGCTGCAACCACGGCGGCACCGAAATGGGCCAAGGCTTGAACACCAAGATGGCGCAGGTGTGTGCCGATGGTTTGGGCATCAGCGTGGACCACGTGCGCATCACCGCGACCGACTCGCAAAAAGTGCCTAACGCGTCGGCCACTTCCGCATCGAGCGGTGCCGACATCAACGGCGCGGCCATCATGAATGCGACCATGCAAATGCGTGAGCGCTTGAAGCCAGTGGCTGCCCGTATGTTGGGTTGCGCCGAAGGCGATGTGACTTTCGCGAACAACGAAGTGCACGGTGGTGGCAAGTCCGTCAAGTGGGCCGACGTGACCAAGCAAGCGTGGCTCGACCGCGTGGGCTTGTCTGTCACCGGCTTCTACATGACGCCCGAAATCAAATACGACTTCACCACGCTGAATGGCCGCGCTTTCTATTACTACTGCTACGGCGCTGCGGTGAGCGAGGTGGAGATCGACACCCGCACCGGCGAGTGGTGGCTGAAAGCCGTGGACATCGTGCACGACGTGGGTCGCAGCATCAACCCCGCATTGGACAAAGGCCAAATCGAAGGCGCTTATGTGCAAGGCATGGGCTGGCTCACCATGGAAGAGTGCATTTGGGACAAAAAAGGAAAGCTGCTTACGCACGGCCCCAGCACCTACAAAATCCCCGTGGCGGGCGATATTCCAGAACACTTCAAGGTGTCCTTGTTTGAAAACCAAAACAACAAGCCCACGCCTTTCAACAGCAAGGCCACGGGCGAGCCTCCCTTGATGTTGGGCCTGTCTGCCTTCTTCGCCTTGCGCGATGCCGTGGCCGCCAGCGCCGACCACAAAGTGGTGGTGCACATGGATGCACCGGCCACGCCCGAGCGCATCTTGATGGCTTGCGAAGCGGTCAAGGCGAAGGCTGCGGCTTAAACCCTAAGTGCCACGCCACACCGCTGAATTGCTGAACCAACTCCAACATGCCGACGGCGTGTTGGTGTCGGTCGACAGCGTGCAGGGCTCTGGCCCGCGCGAAGTGGGCGCGTGGATGGCGGTGTTTCCGCACACGCTGGTCAACACCATTGGTGGCGGGCACTTGGAGTTTCAGGCGATTACTGAGGCGCGTGCTTTGTTGATTCAGCCCGCGCATACCAATGCGCCTTCTCTCCATGAGACGCCCTTGGGTAGTGGCAAGTTCGCAGCAATCGCTACTCACGAAGACAACACACTCACTACCCGCTATGCCCTAGGCCCCGCCTTGGGCCAGTGCTGCGGCGGTGTGGTGCATTTGAAGTTTGAACGCATCAGTGTTGCCGATGCCCCCGCACTCAAGCAACGCTTGCTGGCCAACGGCCAACCGCTCGCACTCTTTGGCGGCGGTCACGTAGGCCGAGCCTTGGTGAACGTGCTCAGTACCTTGCCCTACCACGTGCAGTGGGTCGACAGCCGAGACGAAATCTTCCCTGCGCAACTGCCGCCCAATGTGGTGTGCGAGCACTCCGACCCTGTGCACGCTGCCGTGGCCGATTTGCCCAGCGGTTCAAGCGTGCTCATCATGAGCTTTAGCCATGCCGAAGATTTAGACGTAGTGGCCGCTTGCCTCAAACGTCAACGCATCCACGGTGATTTGAAATTTGTGGGTCTCATTGGCAGCAAAACTAAGTGGGCCACGTTTCAACACCGCCTCGAGGCCAAAGGTTTTACAGCCGAAGAGTTGGCTTTCATTACCTGCCCGATTGGCGTGAGCGGCATCACGGGCAAAGAGCCCGAGGTTATTGCGGTGTCGGTGGCCGCGCAGTTGTTGCAGCTGCGCCAGTGATTGATCGTGCATGAGTTCGAACACGTAGGTTCAAGGATGTCCTTCGGCGTGTTCAATTGCAGAGAGGGCTTTGAATTCCAAAATGTCACCCGGCTGGCAGTTCAAGGCGATGCAGATTTTTTCTAAAGTTTCAAACCGCACACCCTTGATCTTCCCAGATTTCAAAAGCGAGACGTTTTGTTCGGTTATGCCAATCTGGACGGCCAATTCGCGTGAACGCATCTTGCGTTTGGCCATCATCACATCAAGGTTGACGATGATGGGCATCAGATAAAGCTCCGGTTTTCGGCTTGAATTTCCTGTGTCCACGCTAACAAATAGCTGGTGAGCAAAATCACGCCGCACAGCAGCAGCGACAACAGGTCGTTGGCACTGAATTGCCATTTAATGACTTGTTCAGTCACTGGAAGATGCGCCGTCAACCAATACGTTTTGATCGGGCGACTCAGCACACTTAAAACTTCACACGCGACACCTGTCCAACCACCCCAGTTCAGCCGCTTGATGGCCATGGGTGTGAACGCATGTTCTTTCATAATTTCACCGACACCACGCCAACAAAATATGACTGCTAATACCAAAACTCCCCATAGGGTGAGATCAAGCGTCATGGCCATCATGCTTGCGCTGTTCGGCAGCTGGCTCAAGTCGCGTTGGAGATAGATGCCCATGTGATGGATCACTTTGTCGCTGTTGGTCCACCAATTGATCACTTGAACTAAAACCCAAAGCGCGTAAGAGATACCTATCAAGCGTAGGCAGTGTGCGGCCCACCTCAGCTTTGTACGTGCTTTACTCGTTGGCGTGCTGAACGATGTCATGCGAGTCTCCTTTTCAATTAAGAAGATCAAAATTTATCGTTAAACATTAAATTAAATGTGATTTTCAATAAAAAATTATTGAATTAATAGGTCTTTTTCATGTCTCTGATGTTTAGTCTTTCATGATCTCACGCATCAGCCCACGCACTTTGCCAAGCAGTGGGGGCTCGGTGCGCGATGCAATGGTGACCAAGCCAAATCGTGCCTTGGCATTCAAGGCGGGCGAGATGGGGAGCTCTACCAAATCAGGGGCTGAGGCGCGAATGGCCAGCACCACCGCATCGCTGGTACGTGCCACATCTAACAAGCTTGAAATTTCTTCGCAGCGCAAATTGACCAGTTGATCGGGATGGGCATTGGGCCCAAATCGTTCCATCAAAATGCGTGCGACTTCATCGCTCAAAGGTGTTGAGGCCACGGGGTAATCACGCAGCAAGGCAAATGGCACGCTGCGTTTTTTGGCCAGTGGATGACCGGGCCGACACATGAACGCGCCGGCCATTTCTTGCAATGCTTCGACCTTTAAGTCGGCTGAAGGTTGCAGTGATCGGATGTCCAAAATCAAGGCGTCCAGCAATCGGTCGCGCAGGGCTTGCACCAACAGCGTGGTGCTGCCGCGCGAAATATCAATGTGAGCCTGCGGGTGTTCGGTCGCCATCAGCATCAGCAAAGGCGTCATCAGCATGGCACCAGGGCCAGAACCCATGCCCACACGAAATTGACCAATCTCACCTTTTTGTAATTGCAGGCTGGTTTGGCGTAACTCATTGGCTTCGTCCACCAAGACGCGAGCGCGTTGCACGATGTGTGCGCCAAATGTAGTGAGTTCATTCTTGCGGCCCATGCGATCGAACAAGGCTTGCCCCAATTCATCTTCCAGCGCCTTGATGCTGCGACTCAAGGCGGGTTGCGTGAGATGCAGTTTGCTGGCTGACTGGCTGAATGATCCACTGTTGGCCAATTCGATCAAATGCTTGAGTTGAACCAAAGTCATGGGCGTTCCAATCTATGCGTAAAAGTTATGTAAAACGTCATAAGAATGCATTGGACATTATAGAAACGGCTTTTTAGGATGCAGACATAACAACCACTTTGGAGTCGAGACATGTCAAACCAATTCAACCGCTGGACCGTTTTGCTGAGCGGTTTGCTCTTAGCAGGCGCCGTGTGCGCCGAGGGCTACCCCAGCAAACCTGTTACCTTGATGGTGCCTTACCCTGCGGGTGGTTTGTCCGATGTGATTGCCCGCACGGTGAACAACACCTTGTCCAAAAACTTGGGACAACCTGTGATCATCGAAAACCTAGGTGGTGCGAGTGGCGCCATTGCAGCGCAAAAGACATTGAACGCGCCCTCAGACGGTCAGATCATTTTCCAAGGCTCCCCCAACGAGCTGATCTTGGCGCCTTTGGCCATCTCGGCAGTCAAGTTCAAGAGCGAAGATTTCCGTTTGGTACAGATGATTGCCACGGCACAAATCGGTTTCTTGGCACGCAAAGATTTGCCCGTGAACAACGTGGATGAATTTTTAGACTACGCCCGTAAACAGGCTCAAGTAGGTCGCCCCATCACCTACGCCAGCGTGGGCCCGGGCTCGTTCTACCACCTGTTGGGCGAGCACTTGTCCAAAGTGACCGACATTCCGATGACGCATGTGCCGTACAAAGGCGCTGCACCTGCCAACCAAGATTTGCTCGGTGGCCAAGTCGATATTTTCTTGGCGCCATTTGGAAAATCGTATGAAGAATTGCAAAAGCAGGGCAAGCTCAAAGTGTTGGCCATGCTCAACCGCGATCGTTTGGAATCGGTGAAAGACTATCCCGCCATCAGTGAGAGCAAGTCCTTGAAAAACTTTACCTTCAACATTTGGACAGGCTACTTTGTCAAGAAGGACACCCCTGAGGCCACGGTTCAAACCATCCACAAAGCCATCACCGATTCGTTGGCAGACCCAGCGGTACGCAGTGGCTTAGAGGCCAACAGCCAACTGGTGGCCAAGCCCTTGTCGTTGCAAGACGTTGGCAAAGCCTATGTCGACGGTACGGCGCAGTTCCGCACCATTGCCAAGTCGATCAACTTACAGCCTCAGTGACATGACGTACTTGCGTGATGCGCTCATAGACCGTGTGGGCGAATTCATTCAGTTGCGACGCGACATTCATCGCCACCCCGAGTCGGCGTTTGAAGAACACCGCACGTCTGATTTGGTGGCCGCGAAGTTAACGAGTTGGGGCTATACCGTGCATCGCGGGTTAGGGGGCACCGGTGTGGTGGGCACCTTGAAGCGAGGCACTAGCGAACGCCGCTTAGGTTTGCGCGCGGACATGGATGCCTTGCCCATTCAAGAAGCCACAGGCGCTGAATGGTCCAGCGTTAAACCAGGCCTCATGCACGCATGCGGTCACGACGGTCACACCGCCATGTTGTTGGCCGCCGCTCAAACGCTGGCGCAAGACCTGACGTTTGACGGCACCTTGAATTTGATTTTTCAGCCCGCCGAAGAAGGCGGTGGTGGCGCGGTGCGCATGATGGCCGATGGCCTGTTTGAGCAGCATCCCTGTGACGCCGTGTTTGCCATGCACAACATGCCGGGCACGCCTGTGGGGCACTTTGTGTTTCGCGATGGCGCGGCCATGGCGTCTAGCGATTACGTCACCTTGCGCATTCACGGCACGGGTGGGCATGGCGCCATGCCGCACCGAGCGGCTGATCCTTTGGTGGCTGCGGCTTCCATCGTGATGGCGCTGCAAACCGTGGTGTCGCGCAACGTCGACCCACTGCACACCGCGGTGGTCACGGTGGGCGCGTTGCATGCGGGGCAAGCCAACAACGTCATTCCGGCGTTGGCGACTTTGGAGCTCAGCGTGCGTTCTCTGGACCCGGGTGTGCGTCGCTTGCTAGAGCAGCGCATCAAAGCGTTGGTGGCCGCACAGGCCGAGAGTTTTGGCGTGAGGGCCGAGATTGATTGGCGGCCGGGCTATTGCGTGCTGGTCAATGCCGTTGCTGAGACCGACTTTGCGCGTCAAGTGGCGCTCGACTTGGTGGGGCCTGAACGCGTCACCTTGCAGGGCCCCGCCTTGACGGGCAGCGAAGACTTTGCCTTCATGCTTGAAAAAATTCCCGGCAGCTACTTATTCATTGGCAATGGTGACGGCGACTCGGCAGGGGCGTGCATGGTGCACAACCCGGGCTACGACTTCAATGACAACAACATCGCAACGGGTGCTTCTTATTGGGTCGCGCTTGTTGAGCGGTTTTTCGCTCATTAGAATGAGTTGAAATTGATTCGACCTTGTGTCGACGTGTGATCGGGAGAGACTGCCAACGCCAACGCGTGCTGGGCAGCGCCGAAGGAGCAACCGCCCCGGAAACTCTCAGGCAGAGGGACCGGTCACACGCATTTATCTCTGAAGAGCTGCTGGCGCGTTCGTCCGCCAGTGCACCGAAGGAGCAAACGATCCGCATCCAGTGGCTCGTGAATCTCTCAGGTCCAAACACAGAGGGGGCGCTCTAGGCACGCGGCTTGCGTGCGTGGCGCTCAACCCCTCGACGTTTTGAAAGCTCATTTCCTATGAAAACAATCGCAATCATTGGCGGCGGCATCACCGGTGTGACCACCGCTTACGCCTTGGCCAAACGCGGCTTTGCCGTGACTTTGTTTGAACGTCATCGTTATGCCGCGATGGAAACTTCGTTTGCCAACGGAGGCCAGCTCTCGGCGTCCAACGCCGAAGTCTGGACGCACTGGTCCACCATCTTCAAGGGCTTGAAGTGGATGCTCAAAAGCGATGCACCGCTGTTGGTCAGCCCCGCACCGACTTGGCACAAATTGTCTTGGTTTGCCGAGTTCATCGCGGCCATGCCCCAATACGAGCGCAACACCATTGAGACCGCACGTATGGCCGTAGCCGCGCGCGAGCATTTGTTTGCTTGGGCTGCTGATGAGGGCATTGACTTTGACCACAAGCGCGCAGGCATTCTGCACATCTACCGCGACAAAAAAGGCTTCGACCACGCAGGCAAGGTGTCGGTCATGTTGGGCAAAGGTGGTTTGCCACGCCGCGCCGTGACGCCCACGGAGATGAAAGCGATTGAACCCACCTTGGCGGGCACCTACTACGGTGGCTACTTCACCGAGAGCGATTCGACGGGCGACATTCATAAGTTCACCTACGGCCTCGCAGCTGCCGCTGAGCGTTTGGGCGTGCGCACTTTGTACGGCCAAGAGGTTGTGTCGGTGCAGACCAGTGGCCAGCAAGCCGTGGTCACCGTGACGCAACAAGCTGCCACACCCAGCGTACACACCTTTGATGGTGTGGTGGTGTGTGCCGGTGTGGCCAGCCGTGATTTTGCTGCGCAGTTGGGCGATCGCGTGAACATTTACCCCGTCAAAGGCTATTCCATCACCGTCAATTTGAACGATGAAAAGAGCCAAGCGGGCGCGCCCAATGTCAGCCTGCTGGATGACGAAACCAAGTTGGTCACCAGCCGCTTAGGGCCCAACCGCTTCCGCGTGGCAGGTACCGCGGAGTTCAACGGCATTGATCGCGACATTCGCGCCGATCGTATTCGCCCGCTGATTGCGTGGGTGGAGCAGTGCTTCCCCAACATCAACACCCGATCGGTGGTGCCATGGGCGGGCTTGCGTCCGATGATGCCCAACATGATGCCGCGTGTGGGTCGAGGCAAGGCGGCCAACGTGTTTTACAACACCGGCCACGGACATTTGGGTTGGACGCTGTCAGCGGTCACAGCCGATATGTTGGGTAAGGTGGTGACGGAGTCAGTGCAGCTTGGCCGTGGATAAGTCAAATTTAGGTTGAGGCATTGCGAGTTCCATGCCTTCTAGCGTTTGCACCAACAAGTCTGCCAACACCAAATCGCGGTAAGGCTTGTGGTCGGCAGGGATGACGTACCAAGGTGCGAGGGGCGTGCTGGTCGCGGACATGGCGTCTTGGTAGGCGGTCATGTAATCGGTCCAACGTTTGCGGTCTTCGAAATCTGAGGCTTGCAATTTCCAGTGCTTGCTTGGCTCGTCCAAGCGGGCTTGCAGGCGTTTCTTCTGCTCGCCTTTAGAGATGTGCAAATAGCACTTCAGCACGGTCACGCCCTCGTCGTGGAGCATGGCTTCGAAGTTTCGAATGTGTTGAAAACGCTGGGTCCACGTTTCTTTGTCGATCCAGCCACGCACCCGCGTGACCAGTACATCTTCGTAATGGCTGCGGTTGAAAATGGCAATTTCTCCCAAGGCCGGAACTCTTTGGTGAATGCGCCACAGAAAGTCATGCCGTTTTTCCGCTTCACTGGGTGCACCAAAAGCCTCGGCCCGCACACCCAGTGGGCTGACATGCGTGAACACACTGCGAATCACGCCGTCTTTGCCTGACGTGTCCATGCCCTGTAGAACGAGCAACAGCCCTTTGCTTTGCCCTGCATGCAGAAGACTTTGCAGCGCATCCAGCCGTTCTCCATGCTTTTTCAGGGCATGACCCCACGTGGAGGCTTGGGCCATGTCGTGTGCATCAGGCTCCGTGCTGATCGCGCTCAAGTCGATGTTGTCGTGGTGTTTCACGAGGTAGTGGGTGTATTTATTGCTTGCCATCTAGGATCTTCAAAAGTCGTCGAGAAAATTCGTGGGGTTAAGTTTGGGTTTTCCCCATCATGCCCGCCTTTTCTTGGTGACAAAAACTGTATACACTTCGAGGCACCTGTCGCAGCGGAGCAGCGCTTTTGACCAAGCCCTAGTTCGCGACCCTCGTGTCTTCACAGTGCCCGCAGTGGTGAATGACAAACTTTGAATCAAGTGACTGAGGTTCGACATGGATACCTATTTTCTCGACTGGGCCAACCTGCTATTGCGTTGGGTGCACGTTATCACGGCCATTGCGTGGATTGGCTCATCGTTTTACTTTGTCTTCTTAGACAACAACCTCATCAAACCCAACTCACCCGACCTGCTGGAAAAAGGCGTGGACGGTGCGATGTGGGCCGTGCACGGCGGCGGTTTTTACAACCCGCAAAAGTACATGGTGGCCCCGAAGAAGATTCACACCAAGCTGCACTGGTTCTACTGGGAAAGCTATTCCACGTGGCTCACGGGTTTTGGTTTGTTCACCGTGCTGTACCTGTGGAACGCGGGTACGTTCTTGATTGACAAGTCACTGATGGACTGGTCACCCGCAGCGGCCATCACCGCAGCGCTTGGCTTCTTGGTCGCGTTTTGGTTAATTTATGACGCGGTGTGCCGCGTGTTTGGTTTTCGTCAAAACGGCGAGCGCATTGTGGCGATGACCATGATTGTGGTGGTGGCCTTTGCCGCTTGGTTGTCGTGCCAGTTGTTCGCGGGCCGCGCGGCCTTCCTGCTGGTGGGCGCGATGATTGCCACCTCCATGAGTGCCAACGTGTTCTTTTGGATCATCCCCGGTCAACGCAAAGTGGTGGCCGCCATGACCTCCGGCGTGGCGATGGACCCCAAAGAACTGGCCACGCACGGCAAGCGCGGCAAGCAGCGCAGCGTACACAACACCTATTTCACGTTGCCCGTCATCTTTGCGATGCTGAGCAACCACTACAGCTTTTTGTACACCTATGAAAACAACTGGGTCATCTTGGTGGTGATGATGTTGGCCGGTGCCTTGATTCGCCAGTTCTTCGTGCAGCGCCACGGCTATCACTTGGGCCGCGCCAAGAACCCATTGCCGTTTGCCATTGCAGGCGTGGTGATTTTGCTGAGTGTGATTGTGTGGATGCGTCCAGCGCCTTCTTCGTCTGCACCCGCTGCCACGAATGCAGCGCCTGTGACCTACGCAGAAGTGAGCCAAGTGTTTGCACAGCGTTGCTACATGTGCCACGGCGAACAAGTACAAATGAAGAATGTGCGCTTTGACACCCCCGAAGGCGTGAAACTATATGCCTTGGGCATTTACCAACAAGCCGTGGTGACCAAACAAATGCCGATGAACAATGCCACGGGTATCACCGAGGCAGAGCGTGCCACCATCAAGCGTTGGTACGAAGCGGGCGCTGCGCTGAATTGATGCAGCGCAGTGGGGGCATCAGGCCGCTGTCTATACTGACGCGACTTTGATTCACCTCTCAAATCTCCCATGACATTGCGTTTGTTTTTGGCCTTGGCTGGCTCGCTGTTTGGTGCGCTGGCGCAGGCTGGTGAAGTCACAGTGGCGGTCGCTGCCAACTTCACCGCCCCCATGCAAAAAATCGCGCAAGCGTTTGAGCAAGACACAGGGCACAAAGCGCACCTAGCCTTTGGCGCAACGGGCAAGTTCTACGCGCAAATTAAAAACGGTGCGCCGTTTGCTGTGTTGCTCGCTGCTGATGACGAAACCCCCGCACGTTTAGAAAAAGAAGGCCTCGCCGTTGCAGGCTCACGCTTCACCTACGCTACGGGCCGCTTGGCGCTGTGGAGCAAACAACTCAACTTGGTGGACGACAAAGGCGAGGTGTTACGCGGCGATCGTTTTGAAAAATTAGGGGTTCACAAAATTGCCATGGCCGACCCCAAGCTCGCGCCCTACGGTGTTGCGGCGATAGAAGTCATCCAGAACTTAGGCGTGCAAGCCAACGTCGCGCCAAAGCTTGTGCAAGGCGAAAGCATTGGCCAAACCTACCAGTTCGTCAGCACCGAAAACGCGCAGCTGGGGTTTGTGGCCTTGTCGCAAATCTCGCTCAACGGTCGTATCACGCAAGGCTCGGCATGGGTGGTGCCGCAAAGCATGCACACACCGTTGAAGCAAGACGTGGTGTTGCTTAACAGCGGTAAAGATAATGCAGCGGCGCACGCGTTGCTGAAATACCTGCAAGCTGACAAAGCTAAGAACATCATTCGCGCTTACGGGTATGCGTTTGGCAATTGAAACATCCATGGCCATGGCGCTGTCCACGCCCTGTAAAGTGTGGGCATGAATTTAAGCGCCGAAGATTTCCAAGCCATTGCACTCACGCTGCAACTCGCCAGCGTGACCACCGTGCTGCTGCTGTTGCTGGCCACGCCTGTCGCGTGGTGGCTGGCGCACACGCACTCAAGCTTTCGCGCGCCTGTGGCATCGCTCGTCGCGTTGCCTTTGGTGTTGCCGCCCACGGTGCTGGGTTTTTATTTGCTGATTGCCTTGGGCCCCAATGGCCCGATTGGTCAGTTCACGCAGTGGGCGGGTTGGGGTACGTTGGCATTTAGCTTTTGGGGCTTGGTGTTGGGCTCGGTCGTTTACTCGTTGCCGTTTGCGGTGCAGCCGCTGGTCAACGCGTTTGAAGCCATGGGCCCGCGCCCGATGGAAGTGGCAGCCACCTTGCGGGCGAGCAAGTGGGATGCGTTCTTTACCGTGGCCGTGCCGCTGGCAAAGCCCGGTTTTGTGATGGCCGCCATGCTGAGCTTTGCGCACACCGTGGGTGAGTTTGGTGTGGTGCTGATGATTGGCGGCAACATTCCCGACAAATCGCGCGTGGTGTCTACCCAAATTTACGGCCACGTCGAAGCGATGGAATATTCACAAGCGCATGGTTTGGCGGGTGTGATGCTGGTGTTCTCGTTTGTGGTGTTGTTGGGTTTGTCGTGGTTTAACCGTCGCACAAATCATCACGCTCATCGACGCGCCAATCGTGGCCAAAAGGCTGGCGCATGAACATTCACTTGCAGCTTGATATTGCGCGTGCTGACTTTGATGTGTCGGTCGATGTGCAGTTGCCCGCGCATGGCATCACGGTTATTTACGGCCCCTCGGGTTGCGGAAAAACCACGTTGTTGCGTTGCGTGGCGGGGCTAGAACCTGATGCGCGTGGCGTGGTGCAACTGGGCCATGAGGTGTGGCAAGACGATACAAACAACGTGCGCTTACCCACGCACCAACGCGCCTTGGGCTATGTGTTTCAAGAGGCCTCGTTGTTTGACCACTTGGATGTGGCGGGCAACTTGGCCTATGGCCACCAACGTGCTGAAAAAGGCAGCCGCAACGCGATGAGCCGAGCTGTGCAACAACAGGCCACCGAGCTGCTGGGCATTGGCCACTTGCTCAAGCGCCGCAGCCACGAGCTGTCGGGCGGCGAGCGCCAACGCGTGGCCATTGCCCGTGCCTTGGTCACGCAACCGCGATTGCTGTTGCTCGACGAACCCTTGGCCGCACTCGACCACGCACGCAAACAAGAAGTACTGCCGTGGTTAGAAAAGCTGCGTGACGACTTGAACATTCCCATGCTCTACGTCACCCATGCGGTGGACGAAGTGGCCCGCTTGGCCGACACACTGGTGGTGATGAACGACGGCCGCATTCAAGCCAACGGCCCCGTGGCCGAGGTGCTGACCCAAACCAACTTGCCCGTCGTGGTGGGCGAGGATGCAAGCGCGTTGCTCACGGGCATCGTGCTGAGCATCGACACGCAATGGCACTTGGCCCAAGTAGGTTTTGCAGGTGGCGCACTGTGGGTGCGCGACAGTGGCTTAGCTGTGGGCCAAACCGTGCGCCTGCGCGTGTTGGCCCGCGACGTGAGCGTGACGCTGAGCCAAGCCACGCACACCAGCATTCAAAACCATGTGCCCTGCGTGGTAGACGCCATCACGCCCGAGGCGCACCCATCTCAAACCCTGCTGCGCTTGCGTTGTGGCGACACCGTGCTGCTGGCGCGTGTCACTGCGCGTGGGGTGCATGAGCTGGGGCTGCATGTGGGCATGCCGGCGTGGGCGCAGGTGAAGTCGGTGGCGCTGGTTAAATAACGGTCCAAGCCTGTTAAGATTTTGAGTGTTTTTATCTATTCATAAAAAACCTAGAGAAATGAGGAGTTTCAAATAAATTCATTTGATGACAATAGTTTATTAATGATTTAATATGCGAGTATTAATTCAAGTATCTATTCATAAATCATGTCTTCAGCTGATGCCCTCATCACGGTTTTGCTGCGCAACAGCGGTCACGCCAACAGCGCAGAGCTGCAAACGCGGCTGGGTATGAGCCAACCGACGGTTTCTAGGTTGCTGGCCCCTCTGCTGGCGTCGGGCCAAGTGGTCAAAGTGGGCGCGGCGCGTGCGCAGCGTTATTTGCTGCCGCGCGATGTGTCGGGCGTTGGCCGGCAAGTGCTGGTGCACCAAGTGCAACCCAATGGCGAACTGCAACGCTTTGGCACGCTCTATCCTCTGGCGGGCGGTGGCTTTTGGATGGAGGAAGACGACAAAACCCACGGGCAAAGCGCCTATCACGCCAGCTTGCCTTGGTTCTTGATGGACACGCGTCCACAGGGATTTTTGGGGCGTGCGTTCACACAGGCGCATCCTGAGTTGCAACTGCCGCCACACCTCGCGCATTGGACCGACGACCACATCTTGCTGGCTTTGGTGCGTGCGGGCGAAGACTTGCCCGGCAACTTGCTGGTGGGCAGCAACGCCCTTGACCGTTACTTGGCATTGCCCGCCAGTCGCAGTGCGGCACCTGTGGTGGCTGCGCCCGATCAAGACTACCCGCGACTGGCCCAGCAAGCCTTGGGCAGTGCGGTGCCTGGCTCTAGCGCGGGCGGCGAGCAACCCAAATTTGGCGCCGTGGTGAAGGGGGTGCCGGTGTTGGTCAAGTTCTCGCCCGCAGGCTCTGCGCCTGCGGATGTGCGCTGGCGCGACTTGCTGGTGTGCGAAGCCTTGGCCTTGCACACGTTGCAGGCAGCAGGCATTGCTGCTGCTGAAACTGAGTTGGTGCAAGCCGAGGGGCGCGTGTATTTGCAAAGCCGCCGCTTTGACCGCACGACGCAAGGCCGCGTTGGCATGGTGTCGTTAGAAATGTATGACGCGCACTACATTGGCATCGGCACGCAATGGGCGGCTACCGCCGTGCAAACCGACAGGGCGGGCTCAGAGAAGCTCAGTGCTGCCGACATTCGCACACTCTGTTTGCTGGATGCCTTTGGTGCGTTGATTGCCAACAGCGACCGCCACCATGGCAATGTGTCGTTGCTGTTGTTCAACCACCGCTGGCAGCTTGCCCCCGCATACGACATGTTGCCCATGTTCTATGCGCCCGTTGCGGGCGAAGTGGTGCCCCGTGATTGGGCCAGCCAGCCCCCGCGTCCAAACGCCAACACCCTAGCGGTGTGGCCGCAAGCACGTGAATTGGCGTTGGTGTTTTGGAAGCGAGTGGCTGCGGATGAACGCATCAGCCACGAGTTTCGAGCGCTTGCGCAAGGCAATTTGAGTTTGGTGCAAACGCTTTAACGGCGTTAAACGCCAGAGACCACCACATCCATCGCAGCAATCAATTCGCTGGCATGTACCGCAATGTTGCCCACAGTTTGGCGCAAGCTGCGCGTGGGCAGGGGCGCGGTGTAGTGTGCCAGTGCGCGAAGGCGCTGGCCGTTCACCATGACGATGGGGCAGAGCTTGTCAGGAGATTTGTCTGCAAATTCAAGGGTTGCCAGTGGCATGGTCATGCGCGTCGCTAGCGCATCTAGCAAATCGCTTTGCACCATCACCAGATACGGAATGCCATGCGCAGCGCTTTCGCTGGGATTGGCGTAAACATCAAACTGAGCCACGGCGGGTTACCAAGGGCGCAAGTCGGCATTGGGGATGCCATGCTTTTCTACCCAAGTGTTTTGGGCGGCGATCCATTCGCCAAACTCAGCTTCAAACTTCTTTTTGCGAGAGGCCAAGCTGGTGTTGTTTTGGTTGGCTTGCAATGCGCGGTATTGATCGGCTGACATGATGACGGTGTCAATCTGGCCCGCTTTTTCTACGAACACGGGCTCACGCTTGGCGAGGGCGCAAATGCTGCCAAATCGGTTTTTGGCTTCGGTGGCTGTGATTTGCATGGCGTTCTCCTAGTGATTGGCCATTTTAGCTAAAGCTTCGGTATGGCCACAAGCCTTAAAACCACCAAGCCACCGCATACGGAATCACCACCGCACCCACAATGCCGTGCAGTCCCATGCCTAGGCTGGCATACGCACCAGCCTCGGGGTGCACGCTGAACGCGCGTGAAGTGCCTATGCCGTGTGCGGCCACGCCGAGGGCAAAGCCGCGTTGCCACCATTGGGTGACGCGCAGCAGGTCAAGCACGTAGCGCCCCAGAATGGCCCCCAAGATGCCGGTGCTCACCGCAAAGATGGCGGTCAACGTGGGCGAGGCTTGCACGCGTTCGGCAATGCCCATCGCAATGGGCGCGGTGACCGACTTGGCGACGAGGCCGCGCACTAGCGACTCGTCCACACCCAACCAACGCGCCACGCCCACCGCAGTGAGCACGGACGTGATGCCGCCCGCCACCAGCGACAACATCAACACGCCCATGCGCCCCTTGAGCGACGCAAAACCTTTGTAAATGGGAATGGCCAGCGACACCGTGGCCGTGCCCAGCAAGAAGTGCACAAACTGTGCGCCTTCGAAATACTTGGCATAGGGCATGTCGAGCACGCTGATGCTGAGCGTGACCACCACCACCGCAATCAACACAGGGTTGGCCAGCGGGTTGCGCTGGCTGCGCTCGTACAACGTGAGGCCCAGCAAATACGCGCTCAGCGTCAGCACCAAAGCCAGCAACGGGCTGCCCGAGAGGTACACCCAAATGTCAGAGATGGGTGGCAACTGCGTTTGAAACTCGTTACTCATTGGTCGGCTCCTTAGTCGCCAACACTTTGAGCAAACCCGCCGTCACCGCCACCGTAGCCACCACGCTCACCACCAGCGCTGCGCTGATGGCCCATGCATTGGCCTGCAACACGGGCAAGTAAAGCACCACGCCCACCGACGCGGGGATGAACAACAACCCCAAGTGCTGCAGGATGCTGCCGCCCACCAAATCAATCGCCGCAGGCACGTGGCCACGCACGCTGAGATACGCAAGCAACAAGACCAAGCCCAACACGGGACCGGGGATGAAGGGCAGGGCGAACTTAGACACCAGTTCGCCGAGGGCTTGGAAGATGAAGAGTTGGACGAGGCCTTGAATCATGGGGCAAGTTTAGACAAGCAACACAAGTTAAAAAGTAAAAACAGTAGTGATTGGCATCGTGCAGACTTATTCCATATTTGCCAATTGACAAATTTAATGAATTTATAAGTTTTCAATATGGGCAGAATGCAATGGTAAATTTTTTGCCATTGAGGTCTCTCATGCGCAAATTCAAAGAAATTTTTTAATTTAAATTAATGAACACACTCGCAAAGTTAGAACTTCCAAAACGCTGGGAATTCCTCGAGCAAAGAGCTCAAACTGCTGGTTTAGATACCGGACTTTTCGTTGAACGTGTAGATCAAGCTGCAGATCGGATTGACTATCTTTTACAGAGGGTAAAGACTGGAGGCGGTGGCTTATTTGAAGTTTTTTATGGACTATCTGGTAGTGGAAAAACCACCTTCTTAAAAACCTTACCTAAACACTTTGACAACATTCGAATCTTTTCATTTCCAAAAGATGCGTCGCTCAGTGAGCTGCCAATATTCATCCTAAACAAACATATTCCAGGAGACGTGAATGCAAAGGTGGTTTTGATTGAACGAAGGGATAACCCATCGCAAGAAGATATGAGCAGTATGAGTGAAACATTTGCAGAGCTGCTAGAGGTATTTCGCGATCCTCGTGGCGCAGCTTTAGTCCTCTGGCCGATAACAAGGCAAACATCTGCGGATCAAATTGCTGAAGAGGCTTGGATAACAGGTCGAGATTCCATGACAGATACACAGTCCAAAGGCAAGTATCATTTCTTTGGCCTTCCTAAGGAACGCTTTTACCCTGTGGCAGACGCTACTACAAGAAATTTAACCGGCGATGGACTGGACGCATTCGGCGTGACAGCCGAAATTGCTATGGGCTTATTGCCAGATTCAGAAACTATTGCGGATTTTTTTAATGCAGTAGACCGCTATTCTGAAACTCAGCGTGAAAAAACATGGTCAGTATTAAAGCAAAAAGTTCGAGCGAGACTTTGGGTTGTGTTACCAGGAGATGTGCCATCAGTCGTTAGATCGACAGTCCTGTCATTGACACAAGGTACAAGAAATAGAGTTGATATTGATTTGATTGCCGAATTTATCGATCAACCGGATGACAAAGCACCACTTTACGTAAGTGATTGGAAGGCAAGGAGATCTTCCATGGCACACCTACTAAGGGCTGTTGATCTTCGCCTTTTTGAACTTCCCCCCAATGTCTCTTTAGCTGCGATTCGTGCAATGGGGGATGCAACGACAAAAGGTCGTTTAAAGCAACCCTCCGTGAATTTAGAAGATGCTAAAAATACTATGCGGGCGAGCAAACTCTATAAAGAAATTCAAACAGAACTTAACTTGCCAACAACACCCTTTGCTAGTGCTGTAAGAGACAGCGATGAAACTTCCAATGAATTCAGACGTATACAAGCGCAAGCATCTAAAGGCGATAAAGCATTGAATAAAGCGGTGGGGTTACTTATTGAGGCATGTTTACAAGAGGATGCGCCGGCTGTTATGGTTGAAAGTGAAAAAAAGTCACTTCCAAACTGTGATTTAAAACCCGATATTTGCTTGCAACTTGGCGGACTAGATTACATCTGTATTGAGCCCACTTGGCGCTCAACAGGTGCAGGTATAGCAAGTGAAATTGATAAAGGTCAAAACACTTTAGCTGCATCACATTTAAAAAAATATTTATTAGATAAAGCGATGCAATACGTTAAGGCATTGGAGATTTGATTTCTAAGTCGCCCCCAACGCCAACTGCATCGCCAACTGGTTATGCCTCTCAATCAACGGCCCCATATCCACCGTTGCAATCTCACCTTTGCGCACCACCACGCGGCCATTGACGATGGTGTAGTCGGCGTTGTCGCTCGCACACAGCAGTAGCGCACCCACAGGGTCGTGCACTGCGCCGCCGGCCATGCTGAGTGTGTCGGTGCAGAACATGGCAATGTCGGCGCAATAGCCCTCTTTGATTTGCCCTAGCTCGTGTGCGCGGCCCAGTACTTCTGCGCCGCCGCGTGTGGCGAGGCGCAGGGCGTCGCGGGGTGTCATCTCGGCGGGGCCGTGGTCGCAACCAAAGTCGTCTAGTGCGCGGCCCACGCGTGCCAGCAGCATGGCTTGGCGTGCTTCGTTCAGCAGGTGGGCGGCGTCGTTGCTGGCGCTGCCGTCTACGCCTAGGCCAATGGGTACACCGGCGTCTAGCATTTTGCGCAGGGGCAAGATGCCGCTGGCCAATCGCATGTTGCTGCACGGGCAGTGGGCAATGCCGGTGCGCGTGCGTGCAAACAAATACGTGCCTTCGTCGTCCAGCTTCACGCAGTGGGCATGCCACACGTCGTGGCCGACCCAGCCCAAGTCTTCGGCGTATTGCGCGGGTGTGCAGTTGAATTTTTCTTTGGTGTACGCAATGTCGTGGTCGTTCTCGGCCAAGTGCGTGTGCAGGCGCACCTTGTGTGCGCGGGCCAACTCTGCCGACGTGCGCATGAGGTCTTGGCTCACGCTAAAAGGCGAGCAGGGGGCCACGGCCACGTGCGTCATCGCGCCAAAGCTGGCGTCGTGGTAGGTCTCAATCAGGCGTTGGGTTTCTTTCAGGATGAAGGCTTCTTTTTCCACCACGCGGTCGGGTGGCAGGCCACCTTGGCTCTCGCCCACGCTCATGCTGCCGCGTGTGGCCGTGAAGCGCATGCCCATGGTGTGCGCGGCTTCAATGCTGTCGTCCAGCCGCACGCCGTTGGGGTAGATGTAGAGGTGGTCGCTGCTGGTGGTGCAGCCGCTCAGCAGCAGCTCGGCCATGGCCACTTGGTTAGACACCCGCACCATCTCGGGCGTGAGGCCCGCCCAAATCGGGTACAGCCCTTGGAGCCAGCTGAACAGCTCGGCGTTTTGCACCTGCGGCACCGCACGCGTGAGGCTTTGCACCATGTGGTGGTGCGTGTTGATGAGGCCCGGCACCACCACGTGGCGACGCGCGTCAATCACTTCGTCGACTTGCTTCAGCAGCTCACTAATTTCGGCGTCTGTGTTTTCGCCCGCGGGGATGATGCGTTCAATGCGGCCATCGCGCAACAGCAGCGAGGCGTCATTCAGTTCGGTGTTGGCATCGTCTTGCGTGGCGATGCAGCGGGCGCGGTGGATGAGCAGGGTGGTCATGGACTTGTCCTAATTGAGAAGTGAAACAAGTCGTGGCCGAGTCCCCTAGCCTGCGTATGTACAGAGCTTGGGCGAGCACCACGTTGCCGCGCATCCCGGGCTTTTGCAGTGGTCTGATTTTACGGAAGATGCACAAGCCTTTGACATAAGCCTTGGCTTGCGCGTCAAACTGTCATTTATTTTTTAGACCTTGGGCGCCACCATGTTCACCGGCGTACCGCGCACAAACGCTTCCACGTTGTCAATCAGCTGATCTGCCAACGCCTGAATGGCTTCAGCACTGGCCCAAGCCACATGCGGTGTGAGGATGAAATCAGGTCTATCCAGCAACGCCATGAACGGATGGTCGACAGGTGGTGGCTCTACGCTGGTCACATCAAACGCGGCGCCCGAAATGTGCCCCGCTTGCAGCGCAGGTCCCACTGCCGCTTCGTCCACCAAGCCACCTCGGCCTGTGTTGATGAGCAGTGGCTTGCGTGTCATTTGCGCGAACTCGGCTGCGCCAATCATGTGGCGCGTGTTGGCATTGAGTGGGCAGTGGAGCGTGAGCACATCAGCTTGGTGCAACACGTCTTCAAACGGCGTGTATAAGCGTCCTTGGCCGCTGCGACCTTTGTGCGCTGAGAACAGCACGCGCATGCCGAGAGCACGGCCAATGGTGGCCACGGCTTGGCCCAACACGCCATCACCGATCACGCCCAAGGTCGAACCCGCGAGGTCACGGATGGGATGGTCAAAAAAGCAAAACTGTGCGGCCTCTTGCCAACGACCTGCCTTGACTGCATCGCGGTAAGCGCAGATGCTGCGGCGCAAAGCAAAGATGAGCGCAAAGGTGTGCTCGGGCACGGTGTGCTTGGCGTAGTTGCGTACGTTGCTCACCACAATGCCGCGCTGTTGACAGGCTGCAAGGTCGATGTTGTCTGTGCCCGTCGCGGCGACGGCAATCAGCTTGAGCTTGGGGGCTTGCGCCAACACATCGGCGGTGAGCTTGACCTTGTTGACGAGGACGATGTTCGCATCAGCAATGCGTGCAGCCGCTTCGTCGGTACGCGTGCGGTTGTATTGCACCCACTCGTGTGCGAAGTTGGGCGCACGCAGGGTGGTTTCGGGTGAGATGGTGTCGCGGTCTAAGAAAACGATTTTCATGGGGATGGCGTGTTGGGTTAGCAATGAATTCGTGACATCAAGCCGCGAGCAAACGTTGTGCTTCAGCCACCACCGCTTCGGGGGTGATGTTGAACAGCTTGTACAGCTCATCGGCGGGGCCAGAAGCACCAAAGCCTGTCATGCCCACAAAGCCACCGTCGATGCCAAGGTAGGCATCCCAGCCTTGGCGCACCGCTGCCTCAATACCAATGCGCACATGCTGTACACCCATGCCTAACACGCTGTGGCGATACGCCGCATCTTGCGCGTTAAACAATTCCCAGCAAGGCATAGACACCACCGCCGTGCCCACACCTGCGGCTTCGAGTTGTTCGCGTGCTTGCACAGCCAGCAACACTTCGGAGCCCGTAGCCAGCAGCGTGACTTGGCGCGGGCCGCAGGCCGCTTCGTGCAACACATAAGCACCGCGGCGCGTGAGGTTGTCCGTGGTGTGTGTGTGGCGCACCAAGGGCAATGCCTGACGTGCGAACACCAGGCTGACGGGGCCTGCTTGGTTTGCTAGCGCAAGCTCCCAGCATTCAGCGGCCTCCACTGCATCGGCAGGGCGCATCACCCACATATTGGGCATGGCGCGTAGAGAAGCCAAAATTTCCACGGGCTGGTGGGTGGGGCCATTGCGACCAATGCCAATCGAGTCGTGGCTGAACACAAACTTCACCGGCAAGCCCATGAGTGCGGCCATGCGCATGGCAGGGCGTTCGTAGTCGGCAAACGCGAGGTAGGTGACCGACAGCGGAATCACGCCGCCGTGTGCGGCCATGCCGTTGGCCATCGAGCCCATCACATGCTCGCGCACGCCACAGTGCACATACGAGCCGGAGCGGTCTTGCGCGTTAAAGGCGGTCAGGCCGCGCTTGTGGCTGGTGGGGGCTTCAAGGTCGGCGCAGCCCACCATGCGCTCGGGCAACACGGGGGTGAGCAAGTCGTTGATTTCTGCGGAGATGAAGATGCCGCTAGGCGCGGGTGGTGCTTGCAGCGCTTGTTGTTTGTAATCGAGCAACACCTGTTGCCAGTGCGCGGGCAGCTCTCCGCGCATCACACGTTCAAACTCGGCGCGCTCAGGCGCGGGCAGGGCGGCGACACGGGCCTGCCATGCGCTGTAGTCACCATGGCTACGCTGGCCTGCTGCATGCCAAGCTTGTTGCACATCGGCAGGTATTTCAAACGGGCCATGCTTCCAGCCCAGCATGTCGCGTGCGGCTTGCGCGTCTTCTTCGTACAAGCGGCCGCTGTGGCCACCGCGCTGGCCTTGCAAACGCGCAATGCCCTTGGCAATCACAGTGCGGCACGCCAGCATGGAGGGGCGTGGGTCAAGTCGCGCCGCGTCAAGTGCGGCAGACACGGCGTCGATGTCGTGGCCGTCGAGCTCCATCACATGCCAACCGGCCACGCGAAAGCGCTCGGCCACGTTCTCGCTGATGGACAGCTCGGTGCTGCCGTCGTCGGTGATTTGGTTGTCGTCCCACAGCAGCACGAGCTTGCCCAATTGCAAGTGGCCCGCCAGCGAAATCATTTCTTGGCCCACGCCTTCTTGCAGGCAACCGTCGCCTACAAGCGCGTAGGTGAAGTGGTTCACCAAATCGTTGCCAAAGCGGGCATTCAAGTAGGCCTCGGCCACCGCCATGCCAAAGGCGTTGGCAATGCCTTGGCCCAAGGGGCCCGTGGTCACTTCAATGCCGTTGGGCTTTTCATGCGGGCGCTCGGGATGGCCTTCACACACTGAGCCCAACACACGAAAACGCTGCACCTCTGCGAGCGGAAATTCTGGATAGCCCGTCAGATGCAGCAGCGAATACAACAGCATCGAGCCGTGCCCGTTGGACAGCACCACGCGGTCGCGGTCAAACCAGCCTGCGTCTTGCGGGTTGAACTTGAGGTGGCGCGTGTACAGCGCGGTGGCAATTTCGGCCATGCCCAGCGGCACGCCTTGGTGGCCTTCTTGGGCTTTGACGATGGCGTCGATGGAGAGAAAACGGATGGCGTGTGCCAAGGCTTGTTGAGGGTGTGTGTTCATGGCGCGAATTTTTGCCAACGCGATACATGAGCACAAGCGATGAATATTCAGGGTTGGATGAAAGCCGTTCAAGCAGACGGAGTTGGTGGCTGGCAATCTGTTACGCCAGTCAAGATATTCGACTTGAATGGCCTATACCGCGTTTGTCGTGGCCCAGTTGCGTATGCCAGTGATATTGACCAGTCAGACCGGAAAAATGTAAGTATTAAATTGAATAGGTTTTATCCCCCTAGGGAGGATGCTGTAAACTCCAGTGACGATGAAACACGAATCACACCCCGACATTGCCAAGCGACTTAAACGAGCACAAGGTCACCTCAAAAGCATCATTGAAATGCTTGAGACTGAGCGTGGTTGTTTAGAGATCGCACAACAGTTGCAGGCGGTTGAAAAAGCCATCACCAACGCCAAAAAGGCGTTGGTTCACGATCACATCGACCACTGTTTAGAGCACACCGTGCGTGATGGTGCTCATTCATCAGATGACGCGATTCGTGAATTCAAAGAAATCACGAAATACCTCTGACCTTAGAAAGTGCGTTATGAATAACACCAATCTCACAGAGTGGATTCACGAGCACATCTTTGATGAAGGCAGTGAGGCAGCTGAAAAAAGCACGCGCGCCGTCATGTGGATCACCGCAGCCATGATGGTGGTTGAAATTACAGCAGGCTGGTGGTTCAACTCCATGGCTTTGTTGGCCGATGGATGGCACATGAGTTCACACGCAGTGGCCATTGGCTTGAGTGCGTTTGCCTATGCAGCGGCTCGCAAATACGCCAAAGACACACGTTTCGCTTTTGGCACTTGGAAGATTGAAGTCTTGGCCGGTTTTACCAGCGCCATCTTTTTACTGGGCGTAGCGGCCATGATGGTGTTCGGTTCAATCGAGCGATTGCTCTCGCCTGAACCCATCCATTACCAAGAAGCCATCATCGTTGGCGTGTTAGGTCTGGTGGTGAATTTGGTTTGTGCATGGGTTCTGGGGCACGCACACCACGGTCACGACCACGGTCACGATCATGCCCATCATGCCCATCACGCGCATCACGCGCATGACCACCATCATCATGACCACGAGCACCAGCATGACTTGAATTTGAAGTCGGCTTACATCCACGTCATCGCAGATGCCGCCACCTCTGTATTGGCCATCGTTGCTTTGGCAGGGGGATGGATGTATGGATGGTCTTGGCTTGATCCGGTCATGGGGATCGTCGGTGCAGTCTTGGTGGCGGTTTGGGCCAAGGGTTTGGTTGAAGAAACGGCCAAAGTGCTTTTAGACCGTGAGATGGACCACCCCGTCATCGATGAAATTCGAGAAGTCATCGCAACTGAAAACAGCACCAACACGACACGGGTGACAGACCTGCATGTTTGGCGTGTGGGTAAAAACGCATATGCCTGTGCCATGAGCCTTGTCACACGTGACCATGCAATCACACCGATGGCCATCAGGCAGCAACTGTCTGTTCACGAAGAAATTGTGCATACGACGATCGAAATTCATCGAATTTGAATTCGCGATACCCAAGCGCTTATTCACGGCTTCGTCACAAATGTTGCATAAAGTGAATCCGACTTTTTATATCTATTGATACCCGCTATGGGTGAACTATGAAAATTGCATCTCATAAACGCTTAACTTCCTCGTCAACCATCAAAGCCACGGCTCTGGCTGTGGGTCTCTTTGTGGGTGGAGCTTGTTTAGCTGAATCCATTGATTACGAAGACACGAGCTCGAAATACCAAGCCACCTACAACTGGCAAAAGCACCCCTCGTTCAACAACGGCAACACCCCAAACGCGGTCAACAGCCTCTACGCTTCCTCAGAGCATATGTTCACGTTCTCCACCACGGCGCACTGGGGCATGCGCACTTGGGAAGGTGGCGAGGTTTACTTCAATCCTGAGATTGCAGCGGGTGTTCCGTTCTCCACAAACCTCGTGGGTTTGGGGGGCTTTACCAACGGAGAAATCACGCGAGCCGCGGGTGCTGACCCCAAGTTGTATCGCCAACGTTTGTTCTTGCGTCAAACATGGAACAACGGTGGCGGCACTGAAAAAATCGGATCTGACTTCAATCAGATGGCTGGGACCGTAGATAAACACCGCTTTGTGTTGACCGCAGGTAACTTCTCCACGCTGGATGTGTTTGACGACAACGCCTACGCCAAAGACCCGCGTACCCAATTCATGAACTGGGGCAACTGGACTTACGCATCGTATGACTATGCCGCTGATGCGCGTGGCTTTGGCTGGGGTTTTGCGGGTGAGTGGTACCAAGACGAATGGGTGTTGCGCTTCGGTCGCATGACGGGGCCTAAAGACCCTAATGGATTACCTGTGGACTTTCAGCTTGGCAAACATTACGGTGACCAATTGGAGGTGGAGCATGCGCACATGATGGGTGACCATCCCGGCAAGGTGCGTGTCTTGGCATGGCGCAACCGTGCCGTGCTGGCGAGCTTCAACGACGCTACGGCCTATTTAGCGGCGCATCCGGGTACCGACCCACAAACCATCTTCAACGTTCGTGATGGCATCAAAACCAAATACGGCTTGGGCTTGAACATGGAGCAAGAGCTCAGCCGCAACGTGGGCTTCTTTATGCGTGCCATGAAGACGGATGGACGAACAGAGACCTATGCATTTACCGAAGTGGATGACTCTTTATCCACAGGCTTGCTGATCAAAGGCGGTGCGTGGGGTCGTGCAGATGACACCGTGGGTTTATCGTTCATGCAGAACCGGCTTTCTAATGATCGCCGGAATTTTTTAGAGGCAGGCGGCATTTCGTTCTTCATTGGCGATGGCGCGTTGAGCTACAAGCCTGAGAACATCTTTGAAGGCTTTTACAGCGTCAATGTCTATAAAAACACCTGGCTCACCGCAGACTACCAACGCATCAGCAACCCTGCGTACAACGCATCGCGTGGGCCTGTGAATGTGTATGCATTCCGTATGCACACTGAGTTTTGACGGGGTGCTAGTCGCCCACTGGCATGTTTGTTTCGAGCAATAGCAATCAGCCAAAAGCAGATATGAAGCTGCTCAGCTTTTTCACGCTCCCGCTTCCTCTCGCAACCACTCCACAAAACTCTTCACCTCTGGCCGTGAGGCATGCCGCGCTGGGTAGACCATGAAGTGGCCTTGCACTTCGATGCTCATTTTTTCCTCAAACACGGGTTGCAGCTTGCCACTGGCAATGAGCGACTGACCCACGCTGGCACTCTCTAGCGCGACGCCTAGTTTTTGCACAGCGGCGTCCAGGCTCATCATGGCGCGGTCAAAGCGCAGGCCCATGCGTTCGGGGCGTTGGCCGGCGTAAAAGCGTGCAAACCAATCGGGCCATTGCACCAAGTTGACACTGGATTGGATGAGTGGCACACGCATCAAGTCTTCGGGTTCGTGCAAGGCATGGATGCGGATGAATTCAGGGCTGGCCAGCGGCATGATGCGCTCGGTCAAGATGGCTTCCACCTCAAGGTTGGGCCAGTTGGGCATGCCATAGCGAATGTCGATGTCCATCTGCCCGAGCTGAAAGTCGGAGTGCACATGTGAGGCCGACAGCACCAGCGAGATGTTGGGGTGCAGCGCTGTGAAATGGGCAATGCGTGGCATCAGCCACAAGCTGGCAAAGCTGGGGCTGCTGTGCACGTACAAGGTGTCTTGCACACCGTGGCGCAGGTCTTCGGTGGCGGCGTTGATGGCGCCCAACGCGCTGGCCACGCGTTGCAGGTATTGCTGGCCGGCAGGCGTCATTTCCACCCCACGCGCCGAGCGTTCAAACAAGCGCACATGCAGCAGGCCTTCGAGCTTGGCCACTTGGTGGCTGACCGCAGATGGGGTGAGGTGCAACTCTTCGGCAGCCAGTGCAAAGCTTTTGCGGCGGGCGATGGTTTCAAAGGCTTGCAGGGCGGCGAGGGGAGGGATCATGGCGTGAAATCCGTTCAATTGTTGCGCTGCAACATGAATGAAATTGAATTGCCAGTGAGTTTATATCGTTTGTGCTCACGCACCACCTTGTCAAACAATCACGCCATTCGATCAACGCAATGCAATCAAAAAAGGAGACATGCATGCTACTCAAGGACAAAGTTGCCGTCATCACAGGCGGTGCAGGTTTAAACGGTTTGGGCTTCGCCACCGCACGCATGATGGCGGCGCAGGGTGCCAAAGTGGTCATCCTCGATCTAGAGGTGGCCAACCCACAAGCGGCTGCCGCCCAACTCGGTGCTGAGCATTTGGGCTTGGTGGCCAACGTGACTGACAAAGCTTCTTGCGAAGCTGCGGTGGCGCAAATCAAAGCCAAGTACGGTCGCATCGACGTGTTGGTCAACAACGCAGGCATCACACAACCCGTGAAGTTTTTGGACATCACAGGCGCTGACTACGATCGCATTTTGGACGTGAGCTTGCGCGGCACGCTGTACGCCTCGCAAGCCGTGTTGCCTGTGATGATTGCGCAAAACAGCGGCTCTATCGTGTGCATCTCGTCGGTGTCTGCTCAACGTGGCGGTGGCATTTTGGGGGGGCCTCACTACTCAGCAGCCAAGGCCGGTGTACTCGGCTTGGCCCGTGCGATGGCCCGTGAATACGGCGGCAACCAGATTCGCGTCAACTGCGTGACACCTGGCCTCATCGCGACCGACATCAACAAAGGCAAGATTCCAGAAGACAAACGCCAAGCCATTTTGGATGGCATTCCACTCGGCCACATTGGTGAGCCCAACGATGTGGCGGGTTGCGTGGTGTTCCTCGCCAGCGACTTGTCCAAGTACTGCACAGGCGTCACGCTTGATGTCAACGGCGGCATGCTGATTCACTGATTCAGAGCCCCCTCTTTCGATAAAAAACATAGGAGACAAAACCATGAAAACCATATCCCTCATTCGCCGCACCGTCTTGGCCACCGCTTTGCTCGCCGTCACAGGCTTTGCATCTGCACAAACCGTCAAACTGACTTTGGCTCACGGCAATCCGCCCGATAACCCACGTCATGTGGCGGCTGTCAAGTTTGCGGAAACGGTCAAGGCGAAGACCAATGGCCGCGTGGAAATTCAAGTGGCGCATTCTGCGCAGTTGGGTGACGATGCAGCCATGGTCACAGCACTGCGTTCAGGCACGTTGGACTTCTCGGCCAACAGCCAAGGCGCGGTATCCACGGTGGTGCCTGAATTTGCTGCGTTGGGCATGCCTTTCTTGTTTGCTGATGCGCAAAAAGCTTGGTCTGTGATGGATGGTCCGATTGGCAAAGAGTTGGCCGACAAAGCCGCTGCCAAGGGCATGATTTTGCTGGGCTTGTGGGACAACGGCATCCGTCAAATGTCCAACAGCAAGCGTCCCATCAAAGCGCCTGCAGATATGAAGGGGCTGAAGATGCGCACACCACCCGATACCGTGACGGTGGACATCATGCAAGCCTTGGGTGCGGATGCCCAGCAGATCAAGTTCTCTGAGCTTTATGTCGCGTTGCAGCAGGGTGTGGTGGATGGCCAGGAAAACCCACTGACCAACATTGCATCGGCCAAACTGTACGAAGTGCAAAAGTACATCTCGCTCTCAGGCCATAAGTACGAGAGCACACCGTTCTTGATGAGTAAACGCACGTGGGACCGCATGACCCCTGCAGATCAAAAGGTGGTGTCTGAGGCCGCGACAGAGGCAACGCAGTTACAGCGTCGTTTGAACAAAGAAATCGACGACAAATTAGTGGCCGACCTCAAGAGCAAAGGTGTGCAAATTGACACAGTGGATCGCAAGGCCTTCATGGACGCTTGCGCACCGGTTTACACCAAATGGATAGCCAGCCCAATTGGTGAGTTTGTGAACCGCGTGGTCAAGGCCGCTCGTTAATCTTCTCTTAACTCGGACCCGCTGCATCGGCGGGTCCACAAGGTGTTGCCATGAATCCTTTATTTAAAGCGGTGGACACGATCATCTCTTGGTGGTGTCACACAGTGCTGTACATCACCCTGTCGGTCGTGTTCACCATCCTGAGTGTGAATGTGTGCCTGCGCTACGCAGCGGGCTCTAGTTTGTCTTGGGCGTCTGAACTGCCAGAGCTGATGTTCCCTTGGATGATCATGTCTGGTGTGGTCATTGCAGCGCAACATGGTTCACACATTGCTGTGGTGATGTTGACGCAAAAGTTGGGTGCGGCACGTCGTTGGGTGCTGACAGCGGGTTCGCTCGTGGTTGCTAGTCTGTACCTGAGCTTGGCCTATACCGCTTGGCCCGTGTTTGAAATTGCGGGTGACGAGCGCTCTCCCATCATGCAAGTGCCTGGCTCTGTGAGTGTGGGTTGTTTGCTTCTTGGCTTTGTGATGCTGGCCATCGTGACACTGTGCCGTGTTCCGCAAGTCTGGCGCGGTGAAGAACATAACGAAATTGGAGCAGACGCATGACCCTCCTCATCATTGGTTTATTCATTGTTGCCGCGCTGCTGTCGATCCCGATTGCGCATGCGTTGGTGTTGGCGTCGGTGGGTGGTTTGCTCATCATTGACCGTGTGCCTGTCCACTTAGCGGTGGAGCAGATGATCACGCAAACGCAAAGCTTTCCGCTGATTGCGATTCCCTTTTTCATGATGACTGGCGCGCTGATGGTCAGTGGGCGACTTGGCCAAAGTTTGGTCAACTTGTTGACCATGATGATTGGTCGTGTGCATGGTGGTCCTGCGCAAGTGGGCGTGTTGTCATCCACTATTTTTGGGGGTGTGTCGGGCTCGGCGGTGGCAGATGCTTCGGCCATCGGCTCGATGTTGATTCCTTGGTTGAAGAAGTTGGGTTATCCCGCACCGTTTGCAGCGGGCACCTTGGCGGCTGCGGCCACGATTGACATCCTGATCCCGCCTTCCATTCCGATGATCGTGTATGCCTTGGTCTCGGGTGCGTCGATTGGTGCGTTGTTTGTGGCGGGCATCTTGCCCGGGCTGTTGATGTGCGGTGGCTTCATGCTCGTGTGCTACGTGCAGGGGCGTCGTCGTAACTTTCCACGCGATACCACCCCGTTCGTGTGGGGCGAATTCATGCATCAGTTGTTGCATGCAGGTCCTGCCTTGGCCATGCCCGTGTTGATCATCATCTTCTTGCGCTTTGGCATTGCTACGCCCACTGAGGTGAGTGTGATGTCCACGCTGTACGCATTGGTGGTGTCAGGCTTGGTCTACCGTGATCTGAACCTGACCAAGCTCAAGGCTGCAGCCATTGAAGCGGGCATCTCCACTGGCGTGGTGTTGCTCATCATCATGGCGTCCAGCGTGATTGGTTGGATCGTGACTTATGAACAGTTGCCTGCCGCTTTCACGCTCTATGCCAAGGAGACGTTGCAACAACCGTGGCTGATCATTCTTGCGATGAACTTGATCATGCTTGCGACAGGGATGTTTATCGACTTGCCTGCGGCTGTGTTGTTGCTCACCCCCATGTTTGTGCCTCTGGCTTCTGCGGTGGGTATGGACACCATTCAGCTCGGCATCATGATGATCGTGAACTTGTCGATCGGTCTGTACCACCCACCCATTGGGACCACCTTGTTTATCACCAGCTCCATCGCCAAGGTGCGTATCGGTGATGTGGTGGTCGAGCTGATTCCCTTCTATGCGGTCGCGATCACACTGCTGCTCGGCTTTGCGTATTTGCCTTGGCTGACCTTGCGTTGAATTTCTTTTTTCACTGAAACACACCTATGAGTACTCTTCAAGAAATTGCCAGTTGTGCCTGGCGTATCCGCCGCTATGCCTTACGCATGGGCGAAGTGCAGGGACAAGGTTATGTTGGCCAAGCCTTGGGCTATGCCGATGTGCTGGCGGTGGCGTATGGCCACGCGATGAACTTGCGCCCCAACGAACCCGAGTGGGAAGGGCGCGACCGCTTTTTGCTGTCGCACGGCCACTACGCCATTGCAGCGTATGCCGCCATGATCGAGGCGGGCATCATCCCCGAGTCCGAGCTTGAAACCTATGGCAGCGACGACAGTCGCTTGCCCATGTCGGGCATGGCCACCTACACACCCGGCATGGAAATATCGGGCGGTTCACTCGGTCAAGGTTTGCCCATTGCGGTGGGCATAGCACTGGGTTTACGTCATCAAGGCAACCCTGCGTTTGTTTACAACTCCATGTCTGACGGCGAGTTGGACGAAGGCTCAACATGGGAAGCTGCCATGTCTGCGGCTCACCATGGTTTGGGTAATTTGATTTGTATGGTGGACATCAACAACCAACAAGCCGATGGTCCTTCGACCAAGGTCATGGGCTTTGAGCCGTTGGCCGACAAGTGGGCATCGTTCGGTTGGCATGTACAGCGTGTCGATGGCAACCACTTGCCCGCTGTCTTGCGTGCGTTCGATACGGCACGTGCTTTGCCTGATGCCAAACCGCGTGTGATTTTGTGCGACACCTTGATGGGCAAGGGCGTGCCTTTCTTAGAGACCCGCGAGAAAAATCATTTCATCCGTGTTGACCCACCCGAGTGGCAACAAGCGTTGGAAGTGTTGGATGCGAACCGCCCTTAAGGACAAAAAAGATGAATGCTGTGACTGACAAAAAACCTCGGCTGACCACCTCGGCCATGATCGCCTCCATCGCGTCTGAAGGTCAACGCGTGCAAGCCGCCCCCTTTGGCAAAGCGCTGGTGGAATACGCGGCCAACCATCCTGAAGTGGTGGGCATGACCGCAGACCTCGCCAAGTACACCGACTTGCACCTGTTTGCTCAGGCCTACCCCGAACGCTTTTTTCAAATGGGCATGGCCGAGCAGCTGCTCATGGGTGCAGCGGGCGGTATGGCCAAAACAGGCTTGGTGCCTTTCGCCACCACCTATGCCGTGTTTGGTACACGCCGCGCGTATGACTTCATCCACCAAGTGATCGCCGAAGAAAACTTGAATGTGAAGATTTGCTGCGCCTTGCCTGGCCTCACCACCGGCTACGGCCCCAGCCACCAAGCCACCGAAGACTTGGCGATGATGCGTGCCATTCCCGGCCTGACCGTGGTGGACCCGTGTGACGCGTTGGACATCGAACAAGCCGTGCCACAAATCGCGGCACACCCAGGCCCTGTGTACATGCGCTTGTTGCGCGGCAACGTGCCACTGGTGCTGGACGAATACAACTACAAATTTGAGTTGGGCAAGGCCAAGCTGTTGCGCGATGGCGCAGATGTGCTGGTGATTTCCAGCGGCTTCATGACCATGCGCACACTCGAAGTGGCCAAGCAACTCGAAGCCGACAAAGTCAACGTGGCGGTGCTGCACTGCCCAACGATTAAGCCACTCGACGAAGCCACCATCTTGGCTGAAGTGCGCAAGCCTGGCCGCTTGGTGGTGGTGGCCGAGAACCATTCGGTGGTAGGTGGTTTGGGTGAAGCGGTGGCGGGCCTGTTGCTGCGCGAAGGCGCAGTGCCAAGCAAGTTCCGCATGTTGGGCTTGCCTGATGCATTCTTGGACGCAGGTGCATTGCCTACGCTGCACGACCGCTACGGTATTTCTGCCGAAAAAGTGGCGGCTTCTTTGAAGGCTTGGTTGGTTTAAGTACTGACTTAAGCACGTGTGAGCGGCGCTAGGATACAAGGATGATTGATCCACACACTGATCCCCAAGCCTTCCTTCGCCAGCTCTATGACGCAGCCGTGCTGCGCGCCTTGCCGCTGCACAACACAGCCGCGTATTTACCGTCGCCGCCCAAAGGTCGCACAGTGGTGCTGGGTGCAGGCAAAGCCGGTGGCGCGATGGCGCAAGCGGTCGAGGCGCTGTGGCCTGCCGACAAACCAATGTCCGGCCTCGTCGTTACGCGCTATCACCACACACCACCGCGCCCTGCGGGTGTGCCCGAACGCATTGAAGTGGTCGAGGCGTCGCACCCTGTGCCCGATGCAGCAGGCCTCGCTGCTGCCGAGCGCATCTTGGCGTTGACACAAGGGTTGACGGAAGACGACTTGGTGTTGTTCCTGATTTCTGGCGGTGGCTCTGCCTTGCTCACGCTGCCCGCCGACGGTTTGACGCTGGCAGACAAACAGCGCATCAACAAAGACTTGCTCAACAGTGGCGCCGGCATTGGCGAGATGAACTGCGTGCGCAAGCACCTGTCGCGCATCAAAGGTGGGCGCTTGGCCGCCGCCTGTGCACCGGCGCAAGTGGTCACGCTCACCATCAGCGATGTGCCGGGCGACGACCCATCCGTCATCGCCAGCGGCCCCACCGTGGCCGACGTGACAACCTGTGCCGACGCATGGGCCATCCTGCAACGCTACAAAATAGAAGTGCCCGCCGCCATTGAAGCCGCGCTGAAAGCGGGGGCGCTAGAGACGCCCAAGCCCAACGCCGAGTGGGACAAGCAGCCCGTGCACTTGATCGCCACACCTCAGCAGTCGCTAGACGCCGCCGCCGAAATGGTGCGTGCTGCGGGCCTCAACGCCTATGTGTTGAGCGACGAGCTAGAAGGCGAGTCCCGCGAAGTGGGTAAGGTGCACGCCGCACTCGCGCGTGCAGCGGCACATGGGAAAGGGCCATTCCAAAAACCGTGCGTCATTTTGAGCGGTGGCGAAACCACAGTGACCATTCGAAAGACCGAGCGCGCGGCAGGGCGCTCTGCGCAGGTCAAGGAGGAGACCGCGCAGCGGGCGGGGGACACGGAGCAGAGCGCCCTGCCGCACGCTCTGCCTGGCCGAGGCGGCCGCGCTGGCGAGTTCTGCCTTGGATTAGCCGTGGCGCTGCAATCGCAGGCAGGCGTGTGGGCCATCGCCGCCGACACCGATGGCATTGACGGCATCGAAGACAACGCAGGCGCACGCGTGTCGCCCGACACCTTGGCCCGCGCCGAGGCCGCAGGTGTGAAAGCGGCAGACTGCCTAGATCGAAACGATGCCTACGGTTTCTTCGACGCTGTGGGCGACTTGGTGGTCACAGGCCCCACGCACACCAATGTGAATGACTTCCGCGCCATGTTGGTGCTTTGATTCGAGGTAATTACGGGCACGTTGTTTGCAAGAAGAAGCGCATCAAGAACTGGTAACCTAGGCCTCGGCTTTTAGAACTTTTTCTCGCTCACTTCAACTTTTGCGATGACCCAACCTCGACTGCAACTCTTCCACATCACCAAGCGCTACCCCGCTGTGGTGGCCAATGATGCCGTGAGTTTGACGGTGCAGCCTGGCGAAATTCATGCGGTGTTAGGTGAGAACGGCGCGGGCAAATCCACGCTGATGAAAATCATCTTCGGCGCGGTCAAACCTGATGCGGGCGAGATTCGTTTCAACGGCGAGGTGGTGAATATTCGCAACCCGCAAGAGGCGCGGCGTCTTGGCATCAGCATGGTGTTTCAGCACTTCAGCTTGTTTGACACGCTCAGCGTGGCCGAGAACGTGTGGCTGGGTCTTGATAAATCTTTAAGCCTGCAAGAGGTGACCCAACGCATCACCGACACCGCCGCGCAATACGGCCTTGATATTGACCCCGCACGCCCCGTGCACACGCTGGGCGTGGGCGAGATGCAGCGCGTGGAAATCATCCGCGCTTTGCTGACCAACCCGCAGCTGCTCATCTTGGACGAGCCCACTTCCGTGCTCACGCCGCAAGCGGTGGAGAAGCTCTTTGTGGTGCTGCGCCAACTCGCCTCTGAGGGGCGCAGCATTTTGTACATCAGCCACAAGCTGCACGAAATTCGTGCGCTGTGCACCGCTTGCACCGTCATGCGTGCTGGCCGCGTGACGGGCGTGTGCGACCCGCGCCAAGAAACCAATGCCTCGCTGAGCCAACTGATGATTGGCAGTTTGCCGCCCGAGCTGCATGTGCGCGAGCACAAGCCAGGTGCCACCGTGCTGAGCGTGCACGACTTACGTTTGCAAGCGGATGACCCATTTGGCGTAGACCTGAATGGTGTGAACCTGCAAGTGCGCGCAGGCGAGGTGGTGGGCATTGCCGGTGTATCGGGCAACGGCCAGCGCGAGTTGCTGTTTGCTTTGTCGGGTGAAGACATGCGTGCAGCGGCTGACAGTGTTCAGCTTGAGCGTCAAGCCATGGGCCATCTCAACCCAGACCAACGCCGAGACTTGGGGCTGCACTTTGTGCCTGAAGAACGCTTGGGCCGTGGCGCAGTGCCTAGCCTGAGCCTTGCGCAAAACCTGTTGCTGACCCGCCATGACGCGGTGGCCTCTAGCGGTGCGGCAGGTGTGTTGGGTTGGCTCAACCTGAACACGCTGCACACCCAAGCCGCCAACATCATTGCCAAATACCAAGTGAAAGCGGGCGGGCCCGATGCGGCAGCGCGTTCGCTGTCGGGCGGCAATTTGCAAAAGTTTTTGGTGGGCCGCGAGATTGAGGCGGCTCCTAAGTTGCTCATCGTGTCGCAGCCCACCTGGGGTGTGGACGTGGGCGCTGCCGCGCAAATACGCGCCGCATTGCTGGCTCTGCGCGATGCAGGCTGTGCCGTGCTGGTGGTGAGTGAGGAGTTGGACGAATTGTTAGAGCTGTCAGACCGTTTGCATGTGATGGCTGAAGGCCGCTTGTCGCCCGCGCTCACACGCGAAGAGGCCAATGTGTCGCGCATCGGCGCGTGGATGAGTGGCTTGTGGGATGCACCTGCTACAACTCAAGAGGTGAACCATGCTGCGTCTTGAGCCCCGTGCACAGCCTTCTCGCCTTTGGCGCTATGCGTCACCCTTGCTGGCGCTCGCCATCACGGTGGTGTTGGGCGTGATTCTTTTTGTCGCGTTAGGTAAAGACCCGGTGCGTGGTTTGCAGGTGTTCTTTTGGGAACCCATCAAGAGCGTGTACGCCTTGTCCGAGCTGATGGTCAAGGCCACACCGCTGCTGCTCATTGCGCTGGGGCTGGCGGTGTGCTTTCGCTCCAACGTGTGGAACATTGGCGCAGAAGGGCAGTTTGTGATGGGCGCAGTGTTTGCCTCTGGCGTGGCGTTGACGGCGGACGCCAACACGGGCGCAGGCTTTTGGGTGCTCATCTTGCTGGCGGGCGTGGCGGGCGGCATGGTGTGGGCGGGCATCACTGCGTTCTTGCGTGACCGCTTTCATGCGAGCGAAATTTTGGTCAGCCTCATGCTGGTGTACGTGGCCATCATGGCGCTCAACTTCTTGGTCTACGGCCCTTGGAAAGACCCGCTGGGCTACAACTTTCCGCAAACCAAAACCTTTGATGCCATCACGCAAATCCCCAAGCTCATCACGGGCACACGCGTGAACATTGGCGTGTTGCTGGCGCTGGCAGGTGTGGGCGCGTTGTGGGTGTTTTTGTTTCGCACGCATGCAGGCTTTGCGCAGCAGGTGGGCGGCTTGGCGCCTGATGCGGCGCGTTATGCGGGCTTCTCGTCGCGCAAGGCTTTGTGGTTGGCGCTGCTCACCTCGGGGGCAGCGGCTGGTTTGGCTGGCGCTTTAGAAGTGGCGGGGCCGCTGCGGCAGCTCACACCGTTTGTGCCAGTGGGCTATGGCTTTGCGGCCATCATCGTGGCGTTTGTGGGGCGCTTGCATCCGGTGGGCATGGTGCTGTCGGCGATATTGATGAGCATGTTTTACATCGGGGGTGAGCTGGCGCAATCGCGCTTGGGTTTGCCGCGTTCACTCACCGGGGTGTTTCAAGGGCTGTTGTTGTTCACGCTGTTGGCGTGCGACACCTTGATGCAATACCGCGTGCGTTGGGTTGCTCGCGTAACTTATTCAAGTTCAGAGGGGGCACTGTGATGGAAACCTACGCACTGTTGTGGGCCGCCACCATGAACGCGGGCACCGTTTTGGCGCTGGCTTCTCTTGGCCTTTTGATCAATGAGAAAGCTGGCATCGTCAACCTCGGTGCCGAGGGCATGATGCTGTGCGCGGCCATTGCAGGCTTTGCCACTGTGGTGACCACAGGCAGCGACACCTTGGGTTTTTTGGCGGGCATGGGCGCTGGCGCTTTGATGGCGGCGCTGTTTGGCGTGCTGGTGATTTGGATGAACACCAACCAATACGCCACGGGCTTGGCGCTCAGTTTGTTTGGGGGTGGTTTCTCGGCCTTTGTGGGCACAAGCTATGTACAGGCCAAGTTGCCAGAGCGCATTCAGTTTCAAGTGCCTGTGTTGGCCGATATTCCTTTGCTCGGCCCCGCTTTGTTTCAGCACCACCCTTTGGTGTATGGCGCAATTGCGTTGGCCTTGGGGCTGATTTATTTCCTCTACCGCACCCGTGCGGGCCTCGTGTTGCGCGCGGTGGGTGAGTCGCCCGAGTCGGCCCATGCGCTGGGCTATCCCGTGCGACGCATCCGTTTGCTGGCAGTGGTGATGGGCGGTGCGTTGTGTGGTTTGGCAGGGGCTTACATCTCGATCATCTACACGCCGCTTTGGGTGGAGGGAATGATTGCAGGTAAGGGCTGGATTGCACTGGCCCTCACGACCTTTGCCACATGGCGTCCGGCACGTGTATTGCTTGGTGCTTACCTGTTTGGTGGTGTGACCATGTTGCAATTCCATTTGCAGGCCACGGGCATGGATGTGCCCAGCCAGTTCTTGAGCATGTTGCCTTACTTGTCCACGATTGTGGTGTTGGCCTTGATTTCTAAAAATCCGCGTTGGCTGCGGGTCAACATGCCAGCTTCGATTGGTAAACCGTTTTATCCTGGCTGACCATTTGGTTGCTTTTTTCTTGTTCTTTATTGAAGGATTTTTCATGACAAATTTGTTGAAACGTCGTTGGTTGCAAGCTGCTGCTTTGACAGCGGTGTCTGCTGCCGTGTTGGTAGGCTGTGGCAAAAAAGAAGAAGCCAAGCCTGCTGAGCCAGCCGCAGCCGCTAAAGCCGAACCTTTGAAAATTGCGTTCGCCTATGTGGGCCCAGTGGGTGATGGCGGTTGGACGTTTGCACACGACAACGCTCGCAAAGCCTTGCAAGCCGAGTTTGGCGACAAGATTGAAACCTCCTTTGTTGAGAACGTGCCTGAATCGGCTGACGCCGAGCGCGTTATTCGTGACATGGTGGGTCAAGGCAACAAGCTGATTTTCGGCACCACCTTTGGCTACATGGAGCCCATGCTCAAAGTGGCAGCCGATACACCTGATGTGAAGTTTGAACACGCCACTGGTTACAAACAAGCGCCCAACATGCGCACCTACGACAGCCGTACCTACGAAGGTGCGTACATGGCAGGCGTGATCGCTGGCCAGATGACTAAGACCAACACCTTGGGTGTGGTGGCCTCTATCGCCATTCCTGAAGTCATTCGCAACATCAACAGCTTCACCTTGGGTGCGCAATCGAGCAACCCCAAAGTCAAGACCAAAGTGGTGTGGGTCAACGAGTGGTTCAACCCACCGAAAGAAACAGAAGCCGCCACCTCGCTCATCAACGGCGGTGCGGACGTGTTGTTCCAAAACACAGACTCTCCCGCTGTGTTGAAAACAGCGCAAGACAAAGGCAAACGCGCTTTTGGTTGGGACTCTGACATGACCGCCTACGGCCCCAAAGCGCACTTGGCTTCTGCCGTGATCAACTGGACGCCTTACTACATCAACGCCACCCGCGCAGCCTTGGAAGGCAAGTGGACCGGCGGCGGCCACACATGGTCGGGCGTGAAAGACGGCGCGATTGATCTCGTGTCCATCGCCGAAGACGTGCCCGCAGAAACCAAAGCCAAAGTGGACGAAGTGAAAAAGGGTTTGAAAGACGGCAGCTTCGCAATCTGGAAAGGCCCCTTGGTCGACAACACTGGCAAAGTTATCTTGAAGAAAGATGAAATCGCTGATGACAAATTATTGAGCGGCATCAACTTCTACGTCAAAGGCGTGGAAGGCAAAGTGCCTGGCGCTAAGTAATTAAAACAACGGATGCTGGTTTTCTGGCATCTGTTTTGCATACCTAATTTTTTAACCTTGAAGAAAGCCTGAAATGAAAAAGAAAATTGCCCTCGTTGCATTGGCTGCTGCTGCAGTTGGTGCTCAAGCTGCTGAATGGAGTGATACGTCGATTGGTATCGCTCACGGTAACAAGTTTGCGGAGCCCTATGAAGGAAATAACATTTCCAAAAACATCATCAACTTGACGCATGCAAGTGGCTACAAGTACGGCACTAACTTCTTCAACGTTGACATGTTGATGTCCGGTAGTCATGGTGATGATCCTGCCTATGCTAGTTCAACAGGAAATTCCTCTACTGGTGCTCAAGAGGTCTATGTGATTTATCGAAATACTCTAGATTTCGGCAAAGTTGCGGGCAAATCGTATGCAAGCCAAGGTATTCGCGGCTACGGGTTGACAACGGGTTTCGACTTCAATACCAAATCAGATTCTGGTAACAACTCCAAGAAGCAAATGCTTGTTGCTGGTCCCACAATTATGTTGGATGTTCCAGGGTTCTTGAATGTCAGCTTGCTGGGTTTGTTTGAAAGTAACTCATCATTCGGTTACAGCTCATTTAATGCTGGCAATAGTGGGTATGCTGGTACTGAGCGCTATCACTACAAACCACACGCTGCTTTAAGCACGAGTTGGGATATTCCTTTGACGATTGGTTTTCCATTTGCGTTTGAAGGCGTTGCAAACTTTATCGCTGCTAAAGGAGATGACGCTACAGGTACACCAACAAAAGCTGAAACCTTTATCGACTTGCGTGCAATGTACGACATCAGTGGTGTTGTTGGCGCTACCCCAAAAACTTTTAAAGTTGGAGCTGAGTACCAATATTGGAAAAATAAGTTTGGTGTCGATAGCAGCTCAAATCCAGGTGCATTCGCTAAGACGCCAATGATTCGCGCTGAATACCACTTTTAATTAGCTATCAAATGTGACCCAGCAAAAAGACCACCCTCGGGTGGTCTTTTTTATGTCTTAACAAAAGTAAAAAGTTACTTCACCCAAGGCGTAATCTGCGGCACTGCGCATGGACCATCCACCGCGATGGATTCAAAGTTCGCAGGTCCCACGATTTCTAAATACTCCATGTCAGGCGAGTAGTCGAACAAGTAATGGATGATCCCTGGGCGTTGGTGCACGCAGTCGCCCGCAGACACGAGCGTGGGGGTTTCGCCGTACATGAAACGTGCCCAGCCTTTGAGCATGATGACAATTTGAAATTCGGCCACGTGGTAATGCCAGCCTGTGCCGTTGTCGGGTGGCATGTTGGCTTTGGCGATGTGGGCAATGACTTTGCCACGCGTGGCCTCGGCCACGCCTAGATCACGGTACACAAAGAAGTCGCGCAGGCCGCCCGGCAAGAACTGTGCGTCTTCGGGTTTGACGTGAGAAAAGTCGGTGTGACTTTCGTAGGCGATGGTTTTAGAAACAGCAGTACTCATGGTTAAAACTCCACTTCAAGTTCTTCAATATCGTCAGGCTCTGCAGTTGCGGCTGCCATCCACTCCTTCATCTCGGGCATCGACAAAATGGTTTGACAATAGGCTTCGCACACAGGGTCGAGTGCAATGCCGTAGGTCATGAAGCGCGTCACCACGGGGGCAAACATGCAATCGGCGAGTGAGGGTGCCTTGCCAAATAAGTACGGACCTTTGTAGGTGGATAGGCAATCGCGCCAGATGAACAGCACGCGGTCAATGTCGAGTTGTGCTTTCGACCACACTTTGAATTTGCTGAACTTGGCTTTGATGTTCATGGGCAGCGATGCACGCAGTGCTGAAAAGCCCGAATGCATCTCGCCGCAAATGGACCGGCAATGTGCACGGTGCACCGGGTTGGTGGGTAGTAGGTGTGCTTTTGGTGCGATTTCGTTGAGGTACTCGCCAATCGCCAGCGTGTCCCACACGCGTGCGTTGCCGTGATTGAGGCAAGGCACGAGGATGGAAGGCGAGAGCAAAAGCAATTCGGCACGGGCATCCACGTTGTCTGTGGCCACAGGGGTTTCCTCGAAGGGAATGCCAGCGAGCTTGACCATCAGCCAGCCTCGCAATGACCAAGAGGAGTAGTTCTTGCTGCTGAGCGTGAGCGTGGTTTTGGCCATGGTTGCCTTGTGGTGTGTGTGTGGTGCAACTCACATTGCAAGAGATATGCCATCTGATGGCACGCGTCTTGCACTTGCTTTGGTATCAATACAACGCTGCAAGGCGTGGGGACGACTCGATGATTTATCGCAACTACCAAGTGGTGGCAGATGCTTCTGACCCGATTCGAAAATTTGCTGAGCATGCGCGCGAGATCAGTTTGAATTGGTTTGATGGCAAACGCATCACACCTTTGCAACGCATGGCAGCGTATTACGAGCAAGTGGCGTTGCTGGGGTTCACCCACACACGACCGTCTTTCAACATTGCGAGCGTGACAAACGTACAAGGCAAGCGTGTGCCGGTGATTGAAGCAACGGTCTACCGCACACCGTTTTGTGACCTCGTGCGCTTTTGCCGAGAGGATGCGAAGGACTTGCCCAAGCTCTTATTGGTCGCCCCCATGTCGGGGCACTTTGCGACTTTGCTGCGCGGCACCGTGCAGACCTTGGTGCAAGACCATGAGGTGTATGTGACGGACTGGCGCAACATCCGTGACATTCCAATGAGCGAAGGCGAGTTCGGTTTGGATGAATACATTGAGCACATCATTTGGTTTATGCAGCATCTCGGCCCCAATGCGCATTTGATGGGCGTATGCCAACCCACGGTAGCGTGTTTGGCCGCTACAGCCGTGTTGGCCGAAGACCGCAGCGATTGCCAGCCTGCTAGTCTGACCTTGATGGCCGGCCCCATCGACACACGCATTAACCCCACGGGCGTGAATGAGCTGGCCATGAGCAAACCCATTGAATGGTTTGAATCGAATTTGATTGGCATGGTGCCTTTGCAGTTCAAAGGTGTGGGCCGCCGTGTGTATCCAGGCTTTATGCAGTTGATGGCGTTTTTGAACATGAACATCGACCGTCATCAGCAGTCGTTCAAAAACTTGTACGAACATCGCGTGAATGGTGAAGATGAAAAAGCCGATGTGATTCGCGACTTCTACAAAGAGTATTTCGCCATCATGGATTTGTCAGGCCCTTTCTATTTAGAGACGGTCAAGCAGGTGTTTCAAGACCACACATTGCCCACGGGAACGATGACCTACCGTGGCCGCCCCTTGAACCTGCAAGCCATTCGCAAAACTTTTTTGCTCACGGTTGAAGGCGAGCGTGATGATATTTGCGGCATGGGCCAAACCTTGGCAGCACAAGACCTGTGCAATATGTTGCCCGCTTACCGCAAGACGCACCATTTGCAATCGGGTGTGGGCCACTATGGGGTGTTCAACGGCAAGCGTTGGGATGCACAAATTTACCCAGTCGTGCGCAACATGATTCGTTCGGCGCATTGAAAACGGGGTTTTGTTGGGTAGCATGAAGTCTTGTTAGGAGACTTGCCATGTACATCGTTCACACAGTTGCCCCGCATCGTTTGCCCCAGCTTTTGCGCGAAATGCCTAAGGCGGAGCTGCACATCCACATTGAAGGCTCGCTAGAGCCTGAACTCATCTTTGCTTTGGCCCAACGCAACGGCGTGACGCTGCCGTATGCAAATGTGCAGGCCCTGCGTGCGGCCTATGCTTTCACCAATCTGCAAAGCTTCCTCGATATTTACTACGCAGGTGCCAGCGTGTTGCTGCATGAGCAAGATTTTTACGACATGGCTTGGGCCTACTTGCAGCGTGCCGCCGCAGACCATGTGGTGCATGCCGAAATCTTCTTTGATCCACAAACCCACACCGAACGTGGTGTGGCCATGGCCACCGTCATCAACGGTTTGCACCGTGCCTGTGTTGATGCACAAGCCCAGCTTGGCGTGAGCGCGCAACTCATCTTGTGTTTCTTGCGCCACTTGAGCGAAGAGGCTGCGTTGCACACCTTCAACGAGGCGTTGCCCTTTAAGAACAAGTTCATTGGCGTGGGTTTGGACTCCAGCGAAGTGGGGCACCCGCCAGAGAAGTTCCAAAAAGTGTTTGCCTTGGCGCACGCACATGGCCTGCACTTGGTGGCCCACGCAGGCGAAGAAGGCCCGCCCGCTTACATGTGTAGTGCTTTAGATGTGTTGCACGTTGAACGCATTGACCACGGTGTTCAAGCCGTGCACGATGCGGCGCTGATGGCTCGCTTAGCCAAAGACCGTACCCCACTCACCGTGTGCCCGCTGTCTAACCAAAAGCTTTGTGTGTTTCCTAATTTGAAAGACCACAACATTGGTCAGTTGTTAGATGCAGGCTTGTGCGTGACCATCAACTCGGACGACCCCGCCTACTTTGGCGGCTACATGAACGAGAACTTTTTGCAAACATTTGATGCCACAGGCCTGACTGCTCAGCAAGCCTATATGCTGGCCAGTAACAGCTTTGAAGCGAGCTTTGTGCCGGAGGCTCAAAAAAACCAATGGCTGCACGCGCTCAAGCAAACGTTTCAAAAATTTGCAGATCAGGATTGAGACCTGTCAATACAAACGCCCCATGAGGAGCGTTTGTACGTGGCGATGCCAGCTGTTTTTACGGCTTGAGCAGCGTCAATAAGCCTTGCAAATTCGGCGCTTTGCTTAAGTCCCAGCAGGCTTTCAAGATGTTGTTGCTGCGCTCCGCGCCCAAGATCGGATCCGCCAAATCATGGAACTTGCTTTCTAAATTGGCGTCGGTCATGGGGCGTTGCAATGAGCCAATTGCATGTTCTACATGGACGTTCACGCTGCTGCCATCTTTGAGATGTGCCGTGACGTACACGCTTTCTTCACGGACCGAAGAGTCGACCCCCGCATTCACCTTGTCGCGCAGCGCCACCACATCATCGCGGCGCACGATGTGGTCAGAGAACTCTTCCTCACCCGCGCGACCAAAGATCAAACCGACCGCGCAACCGTGGTACACGCTGAACTTACCTTGCAAACCATCTTGAGGTGTCTTCTTACCTGTCAGCTCCAGCACGAGAGGATGCACGCGCAAGTCGATGCGTGTCACTTCTTCGGGTTTCACGCCTTGCTCGCGCAGTTGTGCGCAGGCGTCAATGCTGGGGTGAATCACGATACCGCAGGCAAACGGCTTGTAGGCGTTGAAGCTGATTTCAAAGCGTTGTCCCAATTCATCTTGTGCTTCACGCCAGTCGTATTTAGTGGACACCACTTGCGCCCAGCCACGTGGTGCTTCGAGGGAGCGTGCGCTGGAGGTGAAGCCATGCTGAGCGAGCAAAGCAGACATCAAGCCGGCGCGTGCAGCAGCGCCGGGGTGAAAGGGCTTGGTCATGGTCCCGAATTGTTCGCGCAGGCCAATGGGTTGTGAGGCGGCAATGCCCAAGGCCATGGTAGTTTGTTGTTCATTCAAGCCCAGCAAACGTGCGCAGGCAGCAGCAGCGCCCAGCGTACCGGTTGAGCCTGTGATGTGCCAGCCACGATCGTAGTGCTGTGGGTAGACCAAATTGCCCATGCGGCAAGCCACATCAATACCCAGCACCATCGCGTCAATGACTTGGCGGCCAGAGCAGTTTTGATGCTCGGCCAAGGCCATGACCGCAGATGCCACAGGACCTGCGGGATGGATGATGGTTTTGAGATGAGTGTCGTCATAGTCAAACGTGTGTGACGAAATGCCGTTGATCAACGCTGCATTGGCCATGTCTACGCGTTCCGAGCGGCCTGCGAGGGTGGCTTGTGGCGAAGGAGAAAGCATTTGTACAGCGGCCAAGGCGGCATCGACGGCCTCGTGATTGGCTGCACCGATGGCGCAACCTAGCCAGTTCAAAAAGGTACGGTGTGCTTCGTGTTCTACCGCATCACTCCATCCTTTAGAGGGATGGCATGCCACAAAGTGCGCCAATTGGGCGGTGATAGCGGGCGCGTTGTGGTCTGCGGCTACGGCTGTGTTGACTGTCATGTGAAATCCGTTTCAGTTTAAAAAATTAGTTATCTAAGTTGATGTCACGCTCACGCGCCAGAGTTGTCCAGCGAGTCAAATCTTTTTTCATGTACTCACCGAATTGTTCCGATGTCATGGGTGTGAGTTCGACGGCTTCTGCGCTGAGCTTGTCACGCAGGTCTGCCATGGCCAGCACTTGCGCAATGGCATCATTGAGTTGCTTCACTAAAGGTGCAGGCATGCCTGCTGGGCCCACCACGCCGTACCACTGTTGTGCATCAAAGCCTTTGAGTCCGGCTTCCTCCATCGTGGGGACATCCTTGAGTGCTGGGTGGCGTTGGCTACCGGTCACGGCAATCGCACGTAAACGACCATTGCGGATGTGCGGCAATGCAGCAGCCAAGCCAGGGAACATGCATTGGGTTTGTCCTGCAATCACATCGGTGGTGGCTGGCGCAATACCTCGGTATGGGATATGCACCATGAACACGCCGGTTTGTGCTTTGAACAACTCGGCTGTCAAATGTGTCAACGAACCTGCACCCGCTGAACCATAGGCCACCTTGCCCATATTCTTTTTGGTGTACTCAATGAAAGATTTCACGTCGGTCACGGGTAACGCAGCATTGATCACCAACACGTTAGGGGTGCTGCCAATCATGCCGATGGGGGTGAAGTCTTTGATGGGGTCATAAGGCAACTTGCGCGTTGCGGGTGATGTGCCGTGCGTGGCCACATAGCCTTGCATCAAGGTGTAACCATCGGGCGCTGCCCGTGCTGTGGTTTGTGCGGCAATCACACCACCGCCACCGCTTTGGTTATCCACCACCACGGTTTGGGCCAGTACTTTGCCTAATCGTTCACAAAACGTGCGACCAATCATGTCAGAGCCACCACCAGCGGCCACGGGCACGATGTAGCGAATGGGCTTGTTTGGGTAGGGCGCCTGTTGTGCCTGAGTGGAAGCGGATAAACCAAACAACCAAGGCGTGGCTTGTATGAGTGTGCGGCGTTTCATCGTGTCTCCTAGATGATTTTTTAATGCGTGAATCGCGCGGAGTGCCTTGAAAATCATCGTATGCGATAGTTCGGGACATGGGTGTCCCCAACAGTCCACGAGGCGACAGCATGTCTAAAATACGAACCCTAATCAAAGGTTGAACGATGAGCATCAAGAGCGACAAATGGATCCGCCGCATGGCAGAGCAGCACGGCATGATTGAGCCGTTTGAACCCGGCCAAATTCGCCAAAACGCAGCGGGCGAAAAAATCGTCAGTTACGGCACCAGCAGCTACGGCTATGACATCCGTTGTGCGCCTGAGTTCAAGGTGTTCACCAACATCTACAGCACGGTGGTGGACCCGAAGAACTTTGATCCCAAGAGCTTTGTGGACATCGAATCAGACGTCTGCATCATTCCGCCCAATAGCTTTGCGCTGGCCCGCACCATGGAGTACTTCCGCATTCCGCGCAATGTGCTGACCGTGTGTTTGGGCAAGAGCACCTATGCCCGTTGCGGCATCATCGTCAACGTCACGCCGTTTGAGCCCGAGTGGGAAGGCTATGTGACCTTGGAGTTCTCCAACACCACACCACTGCCCGCCAAAATTTACGCAGGCGAGGGCTGCGCCCAGGTGTTGTTCTTCGAGAGCGACAAAGACGACGTGTGCGAAACCAGCTACAAAGACCGTGGCGGCAAGTACCAAGGCCAAGTGGGCGTGACGCTGCCCAAGACTTAATTGAGCACACCCAAAGTCAAATTCAACGTCGTCGGTTGCGGCCGCGTGGGTCAAACCCTCGCGGCCTTGTTACATCAGCACGACCAAGTGCAGGTGCAAAACTTGTATTCGCGTAGCTTCAGCAGCGCCGAGCAAGCCGCACAGTTTGTGGGCGCTGGCACGCCCGTGGCCGAGTTGGCCCACATGAGCACTGCCGACGTGTGGCTGCTCAGCGTGCCCGATGCGCAAGTGGGCGCAGCCGCGCAGGCTTTGGCCGAGGCGCAGGGGGCTAAGCTGAGTGGCTCAATCGTGTTTCATAACAGCGGTTTTTTAAGCGCCGCCGTGTTGCAGCCCTTGCAAGCCTTGGGCTGCCATGTGGCCAGCGCACATCCTGTGCTTAACTTTGCATCTCCCGACACAGGCGTGCGCCAATTTGCAGGCACACCTTGCGGGCTAGAGGGTGACGCAGCAGCATTGACGTGGCTGCACACCGCGCTGACAGCCATTGGCGGGCGCTGCTTCGAGATAACCAGTGCTGATAAGCCGCTGTACCACGCCGCCGCGGTGTTCAGCAGCAACTTCACCGTGGTGTTGCAAGGCATCGCCCAAGACGCATGGCGCAGCGCAGGCGTGCCGCCCGAACTGATGCGCCCGCTGACCGAAGCGTTGCTGAAAAGCACGGTCGACAACGTGCTGGCCATGGGCCCCGCGCAGGCGCTCACTGGCCCAGCGGCCCGTGGCGACACGGCGGTGGTGCAGGCGCAGGGCGAGGTGGTGCAGCGCTGGAGCGCACCTGCGGGCGAGGTGTACAAGACCTTGAGCGAACTGGCCACCCATCTCAAGCAAAGCGGGCACACACTGCCCTGATTCAGCCGCATCTGCCGGCACGAGTGCTGCGAAAAGCCTAAGCGCCAAGCCCTTTTCTGGGGGGCCAAAGGCGGTTTTGGTCGCCCCCGCCCACAGTGCGACAATATGCCCCAGACATGACGACCTCTTTTTCCAATTTGCAGCTGGCCCCCGCGCTGGCACGTGCCGTAGCCGAAATGGGCTACGAATCCATGACCCCCATCCAAGCCCAGGCCATTCCCGTGGTTCTGACGGGCCAAGACGTGATGGGCGCCGCGCAAACCGGCACCGGCAAAACAGCCGCGTTCTCGCTGCCACTGCTGCAACGTTTGCTCAAACACGAAAACAGCTCCACCTCGCCCGCACGTCACCCCGTGCGCGCACTGGTGCTGTTGCCCACCCGCGAGCTGGCCGACCAAGTGGCTCAGCAAATCAAACAATACGCCGTGCACACCAACCTGCGCAGCGCCGTGGTGTTTGGCGGCATGGACATGAAGCCCCAAACCCTTGAGCTGAAAAAAGGCGTCGAAGTTTTGGTGGCCACGCCCGGACGGTTGCTCGACCACATCGAAGCGAAAAACGTGGTGCTCAACCAAGTTGAATATGTGGTGCTCGACGAAGCCGACCGCATGTTGGACATCGGCTTCTTGCCCGATCTGCAACGCATCTTGAGCCACTTGCCTAAGACGCGCACCACGCTGTTGTTCTCGGCCACGTTCTCGACCGAAATCAAGCGCTTGGCTGGCAGCTATTTGCAAAACCCCGTCACCATCGAAGTGGCGCGACCTAACGAGACAGCGGCCACCATCACGCAGCAGTTTTACAGCGTGAGCGTGGACGACAAATACAACGCTTTGCGCCATCTCATCAAAGCCAACGGCATGAAGCAAGCCTTTGTGTTTTGCAACAGCAAACTCGGCTGCGCCCGTTTGGCTCGCTCGCTCGAGCGCGATGGTTTCCGTACCAGCGCTTTGCACGGTGACAAGAGCCAAGACGAACGTTTGAAAGCCCTCGAAGGCTTCAAGCAAGGCGAAGTGGACTTGTTGGTGTGTACCGATGTGGCCGCACGCGGCTTGGACATCAAAGACGTGCCAGCGGTGTTCAACTTTGACATTCCCTTCAACGCCGAAGACTATGTGCACCGCATTGGCCGCACAGGTCGTGCCGGCGCCTTGGGCCACGCCATCAGCTTTGTGTCGGGCAGCGACCAACGCTTGGTGGGCGATATTGAGAAATTGCTCAAGACCAAAATCACCTTAGAAAACGTGACCGTTGAGCAAGACCGTTCGCGTGAGCGACGTGAGCCGCGCAGTGATTCACGCGAATCTCGCGGTGGTGACCGTGGCGAGCGTTCAGAGTCTTCAAGCCGTCCCCGTGATAGCGCGTTGTCACGCGACTCGCGTCCCCGCGAGCAAGACAACAACCGCCGCAGCCGCGAAGTGGGCTATGTGCCCGCACCGCGCATCAAGAACGACCCGTTCTTTGACAAACCCTACGAAGCGCCTGTGCGCAGCGCTGAGGCTGCACCTGCTGCACCCGATCCTTTGCGCAAGTCGTCCAACATCAAGCCTAAGCGCGTGATGGCAGCTTTGTTCAAGTCGACGACTTGATTTTTTTCATGGCTCGGGGTTAGATCACCGCTCGCAAGACCTGCGAGGTTTCGATGATCAGTGGTAGCAACTTTTCAACGATCAAGTCTTCGTCCCACAAAGACGATTGCAGCGTCATACTGAGCGCGGCTTTGCATTCGCCGTGCCTGTCCCTGAGGGGAATCGCCACACCGGTCAGTCCTTGGTCTAAGTTACCGACTGAAATGCAGTAGTTATTTTTACGTGCGTTGAGCACCATTTTTTCAAACTTCTTGGGCGTGAGCACTGCATTGCTGTTGAAGGTGGCGAACTCGTGGGTAGCAATCCATGCTTTCAAACTGGCATCGTTGAGCGTCGACAAAATAGCAGCGCCAGGTCCCACCACATGTGCGGGCACACGTGCGCCCGCATAGAAGCCAATCGACACCACGCGAGGGCTATTGCTGCGGGCTACATATACGATTTCATGGCCATCGAGAACGGAAACATTCGCGGTCTCACCAGATGACATGGATAAACGTTGAATGAATGGCTGCACCAGCCGTGGCAAACGCGCACCATCCAAATAGCCTTGGCCCAGCCTGAGCACGCGCGGTGTGAGCCAATAAAACTTGCCATCGGTGTCGCCATAACCAAAGTGACAGAGATTCAGCAAATAGCGTCGGGCTGCTGTGCGCGGAATGCCTGTTCTCTCGGCCACCTGCGACACCGTCATGCGACCATATTCATCATTGAACGCTTCAATCACCGTCAACGCGCGGCCCACACCCGCAATCAAGTCGCCAGAGTCGATGGGGAATTCTTTGTTGGAGGTTTTTGAGACTAGTGCAGATGCATTAGGAGAAACCATGGTTTTCACCGCCTTTCGGACATTATTGTCCGATATTCGGTCAGTGTCTGCCAAGCTGAAGTTGAAATCAGGCCATGCGCAAATACAGTTTAGCTCTGTCCTTTAACCCACACAGAGAAACTCCATGAACCCATTACGTCGCGTCCTCTCGCTGTCACTCTTGACCGCTGCACTCGCATCCACTGGCTTGGCTCACGCTGCTGACTTTGAAGCACGTACCGTCAAGTTCCCCTCTGCCAGCAACAAAGGCCACCCACAAGTGCAAGGCGTGGAGAAGTTCGCTGAGCTGATGGCGAAGAAAACCAATGGCAAGTTCAAAGTGCAAGCCTTTCCTGGCGGCGCACTGGGCCCAGACTTGCAAACTGTGTCAGCCATGCAAGGCGGCACTGTTGAGATGACCGTGATGAACGCCAGCTTGTTGGCCGGCGTGGCCAAAGAAATGGCCATCTTCGACTTCCCATTCCTGTTCAACAACACCAAAGAGGCAGATGCCGTGTCCGACGGCCCCGTGGGGCAAAAGCTGCTCAACAAGTTGCAAGACAAAGGCTTGGTCGGTTTGGCTTATTGGGACTTGGGCTTTCGCCAAGTGCACACCGGTAAAAAACCCATCGCCAAAGCCGATGACTTCAAAGGCATGAAGATGCGCGTCATTCCAACGCCTATCTATGTGGACTTCATGAAGTCTTTGGGCGCCTCACCTGTGCCCATGGCCTTCACCGAAACCTACACCGCGTTGGAGCAAGGCGCGATTGACGGCATGACCAACCCGCTGCTGAACATCTTGGACAGCAAGTTTGATGAAGTGTCCAAGTACCTCACCATCACCAACCACATGTACACCCCACAAGCCGTGGTGGTGAGCAAGAAGTTCTGGGACAAGCTGACCCCAGCTGAGCAAAAGCTCATGCGTGAAAGCGCCCAAGAAACGGCCGTGTACCAACGCAAAATTGCACGCGACGAAGCTGCCAAGGTGTTGGCTGAAGTCAAGCGCAAAGGGATGACAGTGTTTGAGTTGTCACCTGAAGAAATTGCCAAACTGCGTGAGCGCTCTAAGCCCGTGGTTGAGAAATACACCACAGAACTCGGCCCTATCGTGGGTGAGATGTACGCTGCGGTGGACAAGGCGCGTAAAGCGAAATAAGCGGTCACACGCTGAGCCAAAAAAGGAGCCGTGGCTCCTTTTTTGTTGTTGCAGAAGTTAAGCCATCGGGTCCAGCGTCTGCGGGCACTTCACGCCAACCCGCTTCCATGCCGGTGCATCGGACACGCTTAAGCGTGTGTCTGATCTTTTCAGCTTCGCCGCACTCAAACACCCACCCCACACACACCCGTCGTCCAAGCACACCACGTCTGGGCGGTCGTCGATGTGCACGGTGGACCAATGGCCAAAGGCCATGCGCACATCAGCGGTCAGTCGGCCTGGCACATCAAACCACGGCATCAAATGCGCGGGTGCTTTGTCTGCACCTTCTTTCACGCTGAAATCCATCGCGCCTTGTGCGTCGCAAAAGCGCAAGCGGGTGAGAGCGTTGACGATCACGCGCAAGCGATCTGCGCCCGCTAGGTCATCACGCCACGCATTGGGCAGACTGCCATACATCTGCGGCATGAACTGCACCCAGTCGTCGCTGCGCAGCACCGTTTCTACTTCGCCCGCCAGTGACATGGTTTGTTCCGCTGTCCATTGCGGCAGAACACCTGCATGCACCATCAGCACGTTGTTCACACGTATGGCCATGTGCTGCTGACGCAGCCAGTGCAGCAGCGCGGCGCTGTCGGGTGCGGTCAAGATGTCTTGGATGGTGTCTTGTTTGTGCGGCTGGCGTACGCCGCGCGACACAGCCAGCAAATGCAAATCGTGGTTGCCCAGCAGGCATTGCGCGCTGGCGCCCAGCGCCATTAAGCGGCGCAGCACGCCCACGTTATCAGGGCCACGGTTGACCAAATCGCCAAGCAGATAGAGCGTGTCGCGGCTGGGTGAAAACGCGATGTGCGTCAACAAACGTTCTAAGGCTTCGTCGCAGCCTTGTACGTCGCCAATCAAGTAAAGTGCCATGTAGGAGATTGTGATGGATGTTTTACTGATTGTTTTCTTGACCCTGCTCAATGGCGTGTTTGCCATGTCTGAGATGGCTTTGGCGTCCAGCCGTAAAGCACGTTTGGCTGCGTTGGCAGAGACAGGAGATAGCGGTGCGCAAGCCGCCTTGCGGTTGATGGCGCAGCCCACCCAGTTTTTGTCGACCGTGCAAATTGGCATCACCTCCATTGGTGTGCTCAACGGCATCGTGGGAGAGGCTGCTTTCAGTGACGATTTCTCGCATTGGTTACTGGCGCAAGGTGCATCCGAACATGTGGCGGAAGTGTTGGCCACGGCTTGCATCGTGACCCTCATCACCTTCAGCACCATTTTGTTTGGTGAGTTGGTGCCCAAGCGAATTGGCCAGTTGTTTCCAGAGTCGGTTGCGCGTGTGGCAGCACCCATGATGTTGGCGTTGGCCACATTGGCCAAACCGTTTGTGCATTTGCTCTCGGCCAGCACCAGTGGCATGTTGAAGCTGTTGCGCATTGATGTGCACGGTGCACGCACGGTGACAGAAGAAGAGATCTCCGCCAGCTTGGTCGAAGGTGTAGACGCTGGTGTGATTGAGCAGCACGAACATCAAATGGTGCAAAACGTGTTCAACCTAGATGATCGGCCGCTCACCTCCATCATGGTGCACCGCACAGACATTGAATGGCTGGATGCCAAGCTGCCCGTTGCACAAGCGCTGGCAAAAGTGGGGGCAGAGGGTGCGCACTCTTGGTACCCCGTGTGCCGAGGCGATTTGGAAAATGTGGTGGGTGCGGTCAGCGTGTCTCAGCTTTTGCGTTCGCCCCCAGGCTCGGACATGACGGTTGACACCTTGGCCAAGCCCGTAACTTTTGTGCCGGAGACTTTGAGTGGCTTGGACTTGCTTGAACAGTTCCGTAAACCCGCCGAACGTGCCACCGCACATGGACGCATGGTGTTGGTGGTCGATGAATACGGTGTGGTGCAGGGCTTGCTCACACCGCGCGATTTGCTCGAAGCCATCACGGGCGAGTTACTTCAGGCCACCCCCATTGATGAGGCTTGGGCCATACAGCGCGAAGATGGCTCTTGGTTGGTCGATGGCTTGATGCCGGTGAGCGAATTCAAAGCACGCTTGAGCATCAAAGAATTACCCGACGAAGACCGTGGCATCTACAACACCGTGGCAGGTTTGGTGATGGCTATTTCAGGCGAGCTGCCCCAGGTGTCTGATGTGGTGGCCTTTGGTGAATGGCGTTTTGAGGTGGTGGACCTAGATGGCCGACGTATCGACAAACTCTTGGTCACCCGCGTCGTTTGAAGGGGATTTGATACATCCACACGGGGCGTCCATCGCGGCAAGTGAGGATGGCGCTAGGCACCAACTCTCTGGCTTCAAACTCTAGGCTCACCAACCAAGCACCACGGCGCAATTCGGCTTCGGCTTTTTCCACTGCACGAGGCATGCTCTCGGGGCGTTGAAATAGGTAGACCATGTCAAAGCTGCGCCAGTCCACCAACCAAATGTCGCCTTGACGAATTTTGGCAAACGAGCAACGCATAGCGCTCAAGATGCGCAATGGCCAGCTCATCTCGACGCCATGAAATTCCGCCCGTGGAAACGCGTCACGCAAAGCCAGTAAACCATCGCCCATGCCACTGCCCGCATCCAAGATGCGTGCGCCCGCGGGCAGCGTGATGTGTTGTTGCAATTCGCGCAGCGCTTTTTTGGGCGTAGGAAACAACGGTGCATCACGCCATGCTTTGCGCGGATAAACCAAAACGATGAGTCCCAGCAAGAACAACCAACCTAACGGTGGCACGCTGAGCGTGGACGATGACGCGGCCATCGAGAGCGGAAAACCCAGCACGACCAAGGCTTTGCGCATGGGCGTGTTTACCAGCGTGCTCAAAAAACCACCTAAGCAAGTCGCCACGATGAAGGCGATGGCTTCGCTTAAGCCCGCCATTTGCAAGCCCTTGAAAATGAGCCAAGACGATCCCCAAGCGAGCAGGGCGGGGATAGGCCAAGTGAAAAATTTCATGAGCAAGACGGTCGCATGAGCGACTAATTGTGAAAGGGAATTCCCTTGAATGTATGGACTGAATGAGGGCGGCGAAATTGTTCATTATGAAGGACACGACATGGCGCATCCGGGATGAACCGTTGTGGGTCTACCATTGGCTTGGGGTGTTTACCGCACAGGCTTGAGTGCCGGTAAGTTTTTTTAATTAATTTTTGAAATCAACAAGCATCCGTGTGGCTTGATGTGCTGCTCGGATGTTTTGTTTCTGCACCATGAACCATTCAGTTTCACAACCTTCAGTCCCTGGCGTGACCGTGGTCACGGTCGATCAGATGCGCGAAACCATTCGTCGCAAAGGCCAACTCAAAGGCCGTCAAGCAGACGATGTGTCTTTAGACGAAGTGCGTGCATTGATTGGCGAAGCACCGCATCGCCGCGACTTGTTGATTGAGCATTTGCACAAACTCAACGATGCGTACCGCTGCCTGCATGACCGCCATTTGGTGGCCTTGGCCAAAGAGATGAAATTGTCCATGGCCGAAGTGTTTGAAGTGGCTACGTTCTATCACCACTTCGAAGTGGTGCGTGGCGACGAAGCAGCGCCCGATCTGACGGTGCGTGTGTGCGATGGCTTGAGCTGCGAGCTGTCGGGTGCCAAACAGTTGATAGAGAAGTTGCCCGCCTTGTCAGGCAACGCCGATGTGCGCGTGATTTCTGCCCCATGCGTGGGTCGTTGTGAACAAGCGCCTGTTGCCGTGGTGCATCAAAACCCTGTGCCACATGCCACACCTGAATTGGTGGTTGCTGCAGTGAAAGCCAAACAAACCCACCAAGCCATGACCGAGCATGTAGGCTTTGATGCGTATGTGGCCGACGGCGGCTATCGCTTGGTGACTGATTTGCACACTGGCAAATCAGATGCCGAGCAAGTGCTCAAGGCCATGGAAGATTCAGGCCTGCGCGGCTTGGGCGGTGCAGGTTTTCCGGCAGGGCGCAAGTGGCGCATCGTGCGCGAGCAAGCCGCGCCACGTTTGATGGCTGTCAACATTGACGAGGGCGAGCCCGGCACATTCAAAGACCGCACGTACCTAGAGCGTGACCCACATCGCTTTTTAGAAGGCTTGTTGGTGGCGGCCTATGTGGTGGGCATTGACTCTGTTTATATTTATTTGCGTGACGAGTACCACGGCTGTCGTGAGCTGCTCACACAAGCGTTGGCGCACTTGCAGGCCAACCCACCATGCGCCTTGCCGCACATCGAACTGCGCCGAGGTGCAGGTGCCTATATTTGCGGCGAAGAGTCCGCGATGATTGAAAGCATTGAAGGCAAACGTGGCGAGCCACGCATGCGCCCACCCTATATTGCGCAAGTGGGTTTGTTTGGCAGGCCCACCCTCGAACACAACTTTGAAACGCTGTACTGGGTGCGCGACATTGTGCAAAAAGGCGCGGACTGGTTCAGCGGTTTTGGTCGACATGGCCGCAAAGGTTTGCGCAGTTTCAGCGTGAGCGGCCGCGTCAAGCAGCCGGGCGTCAAGCTGGCCCCTGCGGGCATCACCCTTCAAGAGTTGATTGACGAGTATTGCGGCGGCATGCTCGATGGCCATCAGCTCTATGCCTATTTGCCAGGCGGCGCATCGGGCGGCATCTTGCCCGCGCGCATGAACGACATTCCTTTGGACTTTGACACCTTGCAGCCCTATGGTTGCTTCATCGGTTCAGCGGCTGTCATTGTGTTGAGCCAACACGACTCTGCGCGCGATGCGGCCATCAACATGATGAACTTCTTTGCACACGAAAGCTGCGGCCAGTGCACACCGTGCCGTGTGGGCACAGCCAAAGCTTCGCAACTCATGCAAGCCAAGGTGTGGGACAACACCACCTTAGAAGACTTGAACCAAGTCATGACCGATGCCTCCATTTGTGGTTTGGGCCAAGCCGCGCCCAACCCTGTGCGCTGCGTGCAAACCTATTTCCCAGAGGAGATCGTTTAAATGAACGCCCCGATCAAACCCAGCGATTTGATGCCGCAAATGGTTGAGTTCAAGCTCAACGACCAAGCTGTGCAAGCCTATGAAGGCGAGACCATTCTGAAAGCCGCACAGCGTCATGGCGTGGACATTCCTCACCTTTGTTACAAAGACGGCTTGCGCCCCGATGGCAACTGCCGTGCGTGTGTGGTCGAGATCAAAGGCGAGCGCACATTGGCGCCTAGCTGCTGCCGCACGGCGACGACGGGCCTTGAGGTGTTGGTGAGTGAGCGTGCGGTCAAGAGTCAGAAGATGGTGTTGGAGATGTTGCTCTCTGACATGCCTGATACGGGGTACAAGTGGAATGATGGTGCTTCTACTTCTTCAGCTTCTTCGCTCGCTGCTGCGACGGGGGATACGCCGGGTTCCTCATGCGGCGAGCCAAAATCGTCACCCGGCGCATCCCCCATCGCAGCGGGTGGTGGCGTGCGTGACCGCTTCTCGTCGGAGGTCGCCGCTTCTGCTCAGCATGGCGAGTTGAGTGACTGGGCTTCTCGCATGGGCGTGACCGTGCGTCCTGAGTTGCACGCACTGCGCCGCGAACAACCCGCCTGCGATGCGTCACATCCCGCCATGGCGGTGAACTTGGATGCGTGTATTCAGTGCAACCGTTGCGTGCGTGCGTGTCGTGAAGAACAAGTCAACGATGTGATTGGCTATGCCAACCGTGGCGCACATAGCCAAATCGTGTTTGACTTGAACGACGAGATGGGCAACAGCTCGTGCGTGGCTTGCGGCGAGTGTGTGCAGGCTTGCCCGACGGGTGCGTTGATGCCCAAGACGCAAATTGGCTCACAAGTGGTAGACAAGAAAGTGGACTCGGTCTGCCCGTTCTGCGGCGTGGGTTGCTTGCTCACCTACAACGTGAAGGACAACACAATTGTCAGCGTGGATGGTCGTGATGGTCCTGCCAATCACAACCGCTTGTGTGTGAAAGGTCGCTTCGGTTTCGACTACATCCACAGTCCTCAACGCTTGACCGTGCCGCTGATTCGTAAGCCCGGTGTGCCCAAGAATCCAGAGTCGATTGGCCAACTCAACCGCGATGCAGCGGATTGGTCTGAGGTGTTCCGCGAAGCCACATGGGAAGAAGCCTTGGCTTTGGCAGGTGGCAAGCTCAAAGCGCTGCGCGATACGCATGGCAAAAAAGCCTTGGCTGGTTTTGGCTCGGCCAAAGGCAGCAACGAAGAAGCGTATTTGTTTCAGAAGTTGGTGCGCACCGGCTTTGGCTCTAACAACGTCGACCACTGCACACGTTTGTGTCATGCATCGAGCGTGGCTGCGCTGCTAGAAGGCGTGGGCTCGGCGTCCGTGAGTAACCAGGTCAACGACGTCGAGCATGCAGGCTTGATTTTTGTCATTGGCTCCAACCCCACCACCAACCACCCAGTGGCCGCCACGTGGATGAAGAACGCCGCCAAACGCGGCGCCAAAATTGTGCTGGCTGATCCACGTGTGACGGACATGGGCAAGCATGCATGGCGCACTTTGCAGTTCAAGCCCGACACCGATGTGGCGATGCTCAACGCACTCATTCACACCGTGATTGAAGAAGGCTTGGTGGATGAGGATTTCATTCGTCTGCGCGCCAACAACTACGAAGCTTTGAAAGAAAACGTCAAAGGCTACAGCCCCGAGGCAATGGCACCCATCTGCGGCATTCCTGCTGAAACTTTGCGTGAGGTGGCGCGAGAGTTCGCAACCTCCAAAGGCTCGATGGTGTTGTGGGGCATGGGCGTGAGTCAGCACGTGCACGGCACAGACAACGCCCGTTGTTTGATTGCGCTGGTCACTGTCACGGGCCAAATCGGCAAGCCCGGTTCAGGCTTGCATCCACTGCGCGGTCAAAACAACGTGCAGGGTGCGAGTGATGCGGGCCTCATTCCCATGATGTACCCCAACTACCAACGCGTCACCAACAAGGTGGCCCACGATTGGTTTGAAAAGTTTTGGGACACACCGCTGGACGACAAGCCCGGCTACACCGTGGTGGAAATCATGGGCAAGATCTTGGCCGATGACAGCGACCCGCACAAGATTCGTGGGATGTACATCATGGGCGAGAACCCTGCGATGAGTGACCCCGATTTGAACCATGCACGCCATTCGTTGGCCACGCTTGAACATTTGGTGGTGCAAGATATTTTCATGACCGAAACCGCTTGGCTCGCCGACGTGGTGTTGCCTGCCACTGCATGGCCAGAAAAAACAGGCACGGTCAGTAACACCGATCGCATGGTGCAGTTGGGCAAGCAAGCGATTGATCCACCGGGTGATGCACGTGCAGATTTGTGGATCATTCAACAAATCGCGAAAGGTGTTGGTTTGAATTGGAACTACCAAGGCGAGCACCACGGTGTGGCTGAGGTGTACGACGAAATGCGCCAAGCCATGCACGCAGCGATCAACGGCATCACGTGGGAGCGTTTACAGCGTGAGTCGAGCGTGACCTATCCCTGCTTGACCGAAGAAGACCCAGGCGAGCGCATTGAGTTCATCGACCACTTTGCCACGGACGATGGCCGTGTGCACTTGGTGCCCGCTGACATCATTCCTGCGAATGAGCGCCCAGACCATAACTACCCGTTTGTGTTGATCACCGGTCGTCAGTTGGAGCATTGGCACACGGGCAGCATGACGCGACGCGCCACCGTGCTGGATGCGTTAGAGCCGATGGCCACCGCCTCGATGTGCGGTACAGACATCGCGCGCTTGGGCGTGGAGGCGGGTGACGTCATCACCATTGCCTCACGTCGCGGGCAAGTGACCTTGCGTGTGCGCCGTGATGACGGTACGCCGCAAGGTGCAGTGTTTGTGCCATTCGCCTACTACGAAGCCGCAGCCAACATGATGACCAACCCAGCGCTGGACCCCTTCGGAAAAATTCCCGAATTCAAGTACTGCGCTGTGGCCATTCATGCAGGCGGTGAGTTGCCAAGCAATGCAGGTTTTGGCGTCAACGCGTAAAACGCATCAATAAAAAAGGGAGCTTCAAGCTCCCTTTTTTTTCATGGCGGTTGCAAACGCTCAGTGCGTGACCACGTTGATCTTCTTCGCCGCAGCGCGTGCACGCTCTAACGCATTGGCGCCTTTGGCCAAGGCCACCGCCATGCGTCGGTAAGGGCGCGTGGTGGGCTTGCCAAAAATGCGCACATCAGTGCCAGGCTCGCTCATGGCGTCGGCCACGCCCGTGAAGGTGGGCGATGTACCTTCTTTCGTGGCCAGCACCACAGCGCTTGCACCTTCGATGGTGTCGATGTTGGGAATGGGCAGGCCTAAGATGGCACGCGCATGCAAATCAAACTCGCTCAGGTTTTGGCTGATGAGGGTGACCATGCCCGTGTCGTGTGGGCGAGGGCTGAGTTCGCTGAAGATGACTTCGTCTTTGGTCACAAAGAACTCCACACCAAACAAGCCCGCGCCGCCGAGGTCGGATGTGACTTTCTCAGCCATTTGCTCAGCAGCCTTCAAGTACTCGGGCTTCATGGGTTGTGGCTGCCAGCTGTATTGGTAGTCGCCGCGTTCTTGCACGTGGCCGATGGGCTGGCAAAACACGGTTTGGCCGTTGCGCTGGCGCACGGTGAGCAGGGTGATTTCAAACTCAAAGTGGATGAACTCTTCGACGATGACGCGTCGGCGGTCACCACGCATGCCTTCGCACGCGTAGTCCCAGCTGTGTTGAATATCAGCCTCGGTCTTGGCCACGCTTTGGCCTTTGCCTGATGAGCTCATCACGGGTTTGATGACCACTGGAAAGCCAATGGCTTTGGCTTGGTTCATCAACTCTTCTGCTGATTCGGCATAGCTGAACTTGGCGGTGCGTACGCCTAGGCCCACGGCCACATCACGGATGCGGTCACGGTTCATGGTCAGGTTGGCAGCGCGGGCGCTGGGGATGACTTCAAAGCCTTCTTTCTCCACTTCTAGCAACACCTCGGTGCGGATGGCTTCGATCTCGGGCACGATCAGGTCGGGCTGGTGCTTGGCAATGGCCGCACGCAGGGCGGCTTCGTCCAACATGCTGAACACGCTGCATTCATCCGCCACTTGCATGGCGGGCGCGCCTGCATAGCTGTCGCAGGCCACCACATAGCAGCCCAAGCGCTTGGCGCTGATGACGAATTCTTTGCCGAGCTCGCCAGAGCCCAAGAGGAGGATTTTTTTCATAACTTGCTCATGTTGGTGTTGGATTGCTAATATTTTCTTAGAGCTAAGAAGGCTTACGTATACAAAACTCCCTCGGTGGTGCTTCGATGTCGCATGTGCGCGGTGCTGCAGGTTTTAAAATCTAAGTCTCATTTCTGGAGACTCGTTCATGCACACTTTTCGCCGTTCTTTGATTGCCCTGAGTTTGGGCTTGGCTTGCGCATCTGGTTTTGCGCAAAACGATGCGACTGTGAAGGTCGGTTTGCTCAGCACCTTATCAGGCCCCGGTGCGGGTTTGGGCGTGGACATCCGTGATGGCTTTCAGCTCGCGGTCAAGCTCTCGGGCGGTAAGTTCAGTGGCAAGGCCGTGGACGTCATCGTGGCCGACGACCAAGCCAGCCCCGATGTAGGCCGTCAAACCGCAGACCGTTTGGTCAAGCGCGACAAGGTCGACTTCATGACGGGCATCGTCTTCTCCAACGTCATGCTCGCCGTGGGCGCGCCCACGTTTCAGTCGAAAACGTTTTACATCAGCGCCAATGCCGGTCCCTCGCAATTGGCGGGTGAACAGTGCAACCCTTACTTCTTCAGCGCGTCTTACCAAAACGACAACATGCACGAAGCCGTTGGCAAAGTGGTGACGGACAAAGGCTTCAAACGCGTGGCTCTGATTGCACCCAATTACCCCGCCGGCAAAGATGCCATTACCGGCTTCAAGCGCTTTTTCAAAGGCGAGGTGGCTTCTGAAACCTACACCGCCTTGAACCAACTCGACTACGGTACAGAGCTGTCTAAGCTGCGCGCCACCAAGCCAGATGCGGTGTATATCTTTTTGCCCGGTGGCTTGGGTATCAACTTCATCAAGCAGTTTGTGGGTGCAGGCTTGTCCAAAGACATCACCTTGTTTGGTCCCGGTTTCTCAGGCGATGAAGACGTGATCAAAGCGGTGGGCGAGCCCATGCTGGGCATGTTCAACACCTCGCAATGGGGCCACGACATGGACAACGCTGCGAATAAGAAATTTGTGGCTGAGTTCGAGAAGGCCTATGGCCGTTTGCCCACCTTGTACGCCGCACAAGGCTTTGACGCAGCACGCTTGATCGAAGCCGCCGTGCGCGACAGCAAAGGCAAGCTCGACGACAAAGCCGCGGTGCGCAAAGCACTCGAAGCCGCCAAGTTTGACTCGGTGCGTGGTGCGTTCAAGTTCAACAGCAACCACTTCCCGATTCAAGACTATTACTTGCGCGTCATCACCAAAGACGCCAAAGGTCGTGTGACCAACCGCACGTTGAGCCCCGTGTTCAAAGCCCATGCGGATGCGTATGCCGCCAGCTGCAAGATGCCTAGCCTGTAAACATGGATGGCATTTTGCTGTTTGAGCAATCGCTCAACGGCTTGCAGTTTGGGTTGATGTTGTTCTTGCTGGCCGCGGGCTTGACGCTCGTGTTCGGCATCATGGACATGATCAACCTCGCGCATGGCTCGCTCTACATGGTGGGCGCGTACCTCATTGCCACGGTGGCTGCGGCCACCGATTCTTTTTGGCTGGGGCTGGGCGCGGGGGTGGTGGGCGCGGCGCTGTTTGGTGTGTTGCTGGAGGTGACCATCCTGCGCCGCCTGTATGAACGTGACCACCTCTCGCAAGTACTGGGCACTTTTGCCATTCTGTTGATGTGCAACGAAACCGTGCGCTTGATTTGGGGCGCACAGCCCATCATGCTCAACCCACCGGCTGCGCTCAGTGGCCCTGTGGAATTGGTGAGTGGTTTTTTCTATCCGGCTTATCGCTTGTTCATCATCGCTGTGGGCTTAGGCGTGGCGTTGTTTTTGTATGTGCTCATCACGCGCACACGCGTGGGCATGCAAGTGCGCGCGGGCGCGGCCAATCGCGAAATGGCTTTGGCCATGGGTAGCAACGTGACACGTTTGTTCACAGCGGTGTTTGGTGTGGGCGCTGCGCTGTGCGCCATTGCGGGCGGCATGCTCGGCCCCTTGTTGGCTGTGCAAGTGGGTATGGGCGAGAGCATTTTGATTTTGGCGTTTGTCGTCATCGTCATCGGTGGCATTGGCTCGATTCGCGGTGCGTTCTTAGGCGCGATGTTGGTGGGTGTGGTCGATACGGCAGGGCGCACCTTGGTGCCCATGTTGTTTGACTCGTTGCTGAGTGCCGAGGCTGCATCCAGTGCAGGCCCTGCTGTCGCGTCGATCTTGATTTACATGCTCATGGCCACGGTGTTGTTCTTTAAGCCGCGTGGTTTGTTTCCCACCCACGGTTAAACAGCACACGACTCATCCATACATGGCGCATTCATCTTCACGCATCTCTTTAGACCACGCGATGCAGTGGCGCTGGAACGTACCTGCGTTGCTGCTGTTGGTGGCGCTGCCATTCATCGCCAACGCTGTGAGTGAAGGTTTTTACATTGCGCTCGCTAGTCGCATTTTGATTTTTGCTTTGGCGGCAACCAGCCTCAATTTCATTTTGGGTTTTGGTGGCATGGTGAGTTTTGGTCATGCGGCGTTTGTGGGGCTGGGCGCGTACAGCGTGGCCATCCTCACGCAAATGGGCATGACCGATGCATGGGTGCTGTGGCCTGCGGCGATGGTGGTGAGTGCTGTGTTTGCCTTGCTCATCGGCGCCATCAGCCTGCGCACACAAGGCGTGTACTTCATCATGATCACGCTGGCCTTTGCCCAGATGATTTATTACCTCACGATTTCCATCAAAGCCTATGGGGGTGACGATGGCTTGTCGTTGGCAGGGCGCTCGCAAATTCCGTTTGTGGACATCAACGACGACACCTCGTTTTATTACGTGGTGCTGGCTGTGTGTGTGGCCTCGCTCTACGCCGTGGCCCGTGTGCTGAATGCACGCTTTGGCCATGTGCTGCAAGCCGTTCGAGAAAACGAAGTTCGCATGCAAGCGCTGGGCTATGCGGTGTATCGCTACAAGCTGGCCGCGTTTGTGATGGCCGGTGCCTTGGCAGGTTTGGCCGGTGCGCTGCTGGCCAACCAAGGCGGTTTTGTGAGCCCAGCGCTCATGCAATGGAGCCAGTCGGGCTTGTTGATGATGATGGTCATCTTGGGTGGCGTGGGGCATTTGTATGGCGGTGTGTGGGGTGCGGTGGTGTTTTTGCTGTTGGAAGAAACACTGAGCCACTTCACTATTCACTGGCAGTTGGGCCTTGGCGCATTGTTGTTGGCTGTGGTGCTGTTGGCCCCCAATGGTTTGACCAGCGTGTTGCAACGCTTGCAACGAAAGTCGCAGCCATGAGTGCGCCCTTGTTGCATGTGGACAACTTGGTCAAACGCTTTGGTGGTTTGGCCGCGACCGACCATGCCACGCTGCAAGTGAAGGCTGGTGAAATTCACGCGCTCATTGGACCCAATGGCGCGGGCAAGACCACACTCATTCATCAAATCTCGGGTGCGTTGGCACCTGACGAAGGCCGCATTGTGTTTGATGGCGCAGACCTCACACACACCGCTATGCACCAGTGTGCACGCTTGGGTCTAGTGCGGTCGTATCAGATCACCAGCGTGTTCACACGCCTCTCGGTGCAAGACAACTTGGCGTTGGCTATTCAAGCCGGCGAAGGTTCAAGTTTTAAGTTCTGGTGCGCCGCACGCAGCGAGCACGCACGTTATGCACGCGCCGCCGAAATGGCCGAGCGCGTGGGCTTGCAGGCGCAGCTCATGCAGCCTGCAGGTGCGTTGTCGCATGGCGAGCAGCGCCAGCTCGAAGTGGGTTTGTCCTTGGCCACTTCGCCTAAGTTGATGTTGCTGGACGAGCCCATGGCCGGCATGGGCCCTGATGAATCCGAGCGCATGGTGCAACTGCTGCAAAGCTTGCGCGGTCACACCACGCTGCTGTTGGTTGAGCACGACATGGATGCGGTGTTTCGTTTGGCCGACACCATTTCGGTGTTGGTCTCGGGCCAAGTCATTGCGTGCGGCACGGCAGAACACATCAAAAACGATGCGGCTGTGAAGCGCGCTTACCTAGGCGACGAATAAGCCATGAGCGCCTTGTTAGAAGTTCACGACTTGCAGAGTGGCTACGGCAGTAGCCAAGTGTTGTTTGGTGTCAGCCTGTCCATTGAGGTGGGCGGCGTGTCCACCTTGTTGGGCCGCAACGGCATGGGCAAAACTACCACGGTGCGTTCCATTTTGGGCCTCACACCTGCGTTTGCAGGCACAGTGCGTTTTTGTGGCGAACGTGTCGAAAGTTACACCCCTGATCGGATTGCACGCATGGGTCTAGCCGTGGTGCCCGAAGGTCGCATGATTTTTCCAACGCTCTCAGTGCAAGAAAACCTGTTGGCTTTTGCGGCCAACCGAAACAGCAGCACAAGCCCGTGGACGCTAGAGCGCGTGTACCACTTGTTCCCGCGATTGGCTGAACGCCATCGTCACATGGGCAACCAACTTTCAGGCGGTGAACAACAAATGCTGGCCATTGGTCGAGCCCTGATGACCAATCCACACTTACTGGTGCTGGATGAAGCCACCGAAGGTTTGGCCCCCTTGGTTCGCGAAGACATTTGGCGCTGCTTGCACACCTTGCGTGCGGAAGGTCAAAGCATTTTGGTCATCGATAAGTACGTACACAAACTGGTCAAGTTGGCAGACCAGCACACCATCATTGAGCGCGGGCAAGTTGTGTGGCTGGGATCCTCTGAAGCGCTGGAGGTTGACCACAGTTTGTGGCATCGATACATTGGGGTGTAAATCAGAGCGTCCATAAACACAAAAACCCGCTTGCAAATCAAGCGGGTTTTTTGTTGGCTGCGCGCCTCACCGGTGCTGCATTTACTTTTGTGCGTGATAACTCGTCACACGTTCCACTTCGTTCTTAGAACCCAAGATCACGCTCACACGTTGGTGCAGCTGCGTGGGTTGAATTTCCAAAATGCGTTGCTGGCCGTTGGTGGAGGCGCCACCGGCTTGTTCGATCAACCAGCTCATGGGGTTGGCTTCGTACATGAGGCGCAGCTTGCCGGCTTTGCCTGGCTCGCGCTTGTCCCAGGGGTACATGAACACGCCGCCGCGGGTGAGGATGCGGTGTACATCGGCCACCATGGAGGCAATCCAACGCATGTTGAAATTCTTGCCGCGTGGGCCTTCTTCACCAGCTAAGCACTCGTCGATGTAGCGTTTCACGGGCTCGTCCCAGTGGCGCATATTGCTCATGTTGATGGCGAATTCTTTGGTGTCCGCAGGGATCTTCACGTTTTCTTGGGTCAACACAAAAGAGCCTTGCTCGCGGTCTAAGGTGAACATGGCCACGCCATCACCCACGGTGAGTACCAAGGTGGTTTGTGGGCCGTACACGCAGTAGCCAGCCGCCACTTGTTGCGTGCCGGGTTGCAAGAAGTCTTCTTCGCTCACACCTTTGCTGGTGTCGACTTTTTTGAGCACGCTGAAGATGGTGCCAATGCTCACGTTGACTTCGATGTTGCTTGAACCGTCGAGGGGGTCAAACATCAACAGGTATTCGCCTTGCGGGTAGCGGTTGGGCACGACGTGGATGCTGTCCATTTCTTCGGACGCCATGGCTGCCAAGTGGCCGCCCCATTCGTTGGCTTCGATCAACACATCGTTGGCGATGATGTCGAGTTTCTTTTGCACTTCGCCTTGCACGTTTTCGCTGCCAGCCGAGCCCATGACATCGCCCAGTTCGCTGCCCAAGGCGCCTTTGTTGACGGCATGGCTGATGCTTTTGCAAGCGCGTGCCACGACTTCGAGCAACAAGCGAAGTTCAGAGGGAATGCGGCCTTTGGCGCGTTGTTGTTCAACGAGGTAGCGGGTTAAAGAAATGCTCATGACTCAGTCCTTAGTTTGAAAGAGCGCGTGAGACAACCTCACGCACATCGTTGCTTAAATCAGTTTTGGCGGCGACGCGTTTGATGGCTTCTTGCGCGGCGGTGCGGTAGGGCTCGGCCAGCTTGCTCCAACGGTCCAAGGCACGTGCCAAACGGGCGGCGACTTGGGGGTTGATGGCGTCGAGTTCCAACACGCGTTCGCTCCAGAATACATAGCCTGCTGCATCGCTGCGGTGGAAGGCGCCGGGGTTGGCGCTGCAGAAGCTGAAGATCAGGCTGCGGGCGCGGTTGGGGTTTTTGATGTGGAAGTCAGGGTGCAGCATGAGGTTGCGCACCAGCGACAAGATGTTGCCACCTCGGTCGGTGCCGCCCGCTTGGAGGGCAAACCATTTGTCCATCACCAAGGCTTCGCGTGAGAACAGGTTGTAGAAGCGTTGCAGCGCGTCGCTTGCCAGCTCGTGACCTGCGCCAACCAAGGCGCTCAAAGCGTTGAAGCGGTCGGTCATGTTGTGCGCATCTTTGAAGCACTGGAAGGTGCGGCCTGGCCACACCACGTCGCCCGTGGTGCGTGCATCCAAACACAGCATGGTGAGGGCCATGCCGCTCAAAGCGCGGCGGCCACTCGACACGGGGTCGGGGCTGAAGGCACCGTTGTCTTTGTGGGCTTCGAAGGCCCAAGCCCAATCGTCGTGCAGCTCGCGGGCGAGTTGTGCGCGCATGGATTCACGCACGGCATGGATGCGCTGTGGGTCAACCACCTCCAGCTGTTCGGCGATGTAGGTCTCAGAAGGCAGCGTGAGCACCAAGTCTTTGAACGCAGCGTCCAAAGCTGGGTTGCGCAGCACGGTGCGCAGGGCTTGCACCAAAGCGGCGTCCAACACTTGGGTGGGGTCGCTGTCGGTTTTGACGGCGGTCAGTGCCGCGCTCAGGCACAAGCGTTGCGCAGCTTCCCATTGGTTGAAGGGATCGGTGTCGTGCGCCAAGAGCGTGAGCAGCTGCTCAGCTGTGAAGTCTTTCTTCAACACCACGGGGGCGCTGAAGCCCCGCAGGATGGACGGCACAGGTTCTTCACTGGCTTGCAATGACAAGTCTTTGAACTCGAAGCTTTGTGTGGCCTCGGTGAGTACCAACAGTTGCGTGGGCAACACCTCGCGGCCATCGGCACCCAGCAAACCCATTTGCACGGGAATGACAAAGGGCTCTTTGTGGTCTTGGCCGGGGCTAGGTGGGCAGCTTTGTGAGAGTGTGAGCGTGTAGCTGCGTGTGTCGGCGTTGTAGCTGCCTTCGGCTTGCACGCGTGGTGTGCCCGCCTGAGAGTACCAACGTTTGAATTGCGTCAGGTGTGTGGCCAGTGCTGAGCCGGGGTTGGCATCGGCAATCGCTTGCGCGAAATCGTCGCACGTCACAGCTTGGCCATCGTGGCGCTCGAAGTAGAGCGACATGCCTTTGGCAAAACCTTCACGCGATGTCAAGGTCTGCATCATGCGTACGACCTCGGAGCCTTTTTCGTAAATCGTGACGGTGTAGAAGTTGTTGATTTCTACATAGCTGTCAGGACGCACGGGGTGGGCCATGGGGCCTGCGTCTTCTGGGAACTGTGCCGTGCGCAACAAGCGCACGTCTTCGATGCGCTTGACGGCTTTGGCTGATTCCGCCGCTGTTAAACCATGCTCGTGACCAAGCGGGTTGTCTTTGAGTGCCTCAGCCGCCAAGTCTTGGCTGAACTCTTGGTCGCGGAAAACGGTGAGGCCTTCTTTGAGCGAGAGCTGGAACCAGTCGCGGCAGGTCACGCGGTTGCCCGTCCAGTTGTGGAAGTACTCATGGCCAACCACGCTCTCGATGTTGGCGTAGTCCATGTCGGTGGCGGTGGCAGAGTTGGCCAACACAAACTTGGTGTTGAAGATGTTGAGGCCCTTGTTCTCCATCGCGCCCATGTTGAAATCGCTGGTGGCAACGATCATGAAGCGCTCCAAGTCGAGGCTCAAACCAAAGCGCTGCTCGTCCCACTTGATGCTGGCCATGAGCGAGTTCATGGCGTGTTCGGTTTTGTCCAAATCGCCTGAGCGAACAAACACTTGCAGCAAATGCTCTTTGCCCGAAGGCGCTTTGACGCGCTGCTCGCGGCACACAAACTGGCCGGCCACCAAGGCAAACAAATAGCAAGGTTTTTTGTGTGGGTCCACCCACTTGGCGAAGTGGCGGCCTTCATCAAGCAAGCCTTCTTCCACCAAGTTGCCGTTGCTCAGCAAGACGGGAAATGCTTTTTTGTCAGCACGCAGCGTGACGCTGTAGTTCGACATCACATCGGGGCGATCTAAGAAATAGGTGATGCGTCGAAAGCCTTCAGCCTCGCACTGCGTGAAGAACGAGTCGTTGCTGACGTACAAGCCCATGAGCTTGGTGTTCTTGGCGGGCAAGCAGGTGGTGAAGATTTCCAATGCGAAAGGCTCATGGCCCTCCGGCAAATTTTCCAGCACCAACTGGCTGCCGTCCATCTTGAACGAGGTGCCTTGACCGTTGACCAAGACGCGGGCGAGGTTGAGCTCGTCGCCGTCCAAGCGCAGGGGCTGGGCCGCCACATCGGGGTTGCGACGTACGCTCATTTTGTTGAGCACGCGGGTCTTGGCGGGGTCAAGGTCAAACGTCAGGTCGACGGTGTCAATCCAAAACGCGGGCGCTGTGTAGTCGGCGCGTTGAATCAATGGGGCTGTGCCTTCGCGGAACATAGTTTTCCTTAAATACCTTGCTTGAGTGACGCTTCGATGAAAGCATCGAGGTCGCCGTCCAAGACTTTTTGTGTGGCCGAGACTTCAACGTTGGTACGCAAGTCTTTGATGCGGCTGTTGTCGAGCACGTAGCTGCGAATTTGGTGACCCCAACCCACATCGGTCTTGGTGTCTTCGAGTTTTTGCTGTTCTTCTTGGCGCTTGCGCATTTCAAAGTCGTACAAGCGTGAGCGCAGACGCTTCCACGCCACATCACGGTTGCTGTGCTGGCTACGGCCGTCTTGACACTGCACCACAATGCCGGTGGGCATGTGGGTCAAACGCACGGCGGAGTCGGTCTTGTTGATGTGCTGACCACCCGCGCCTGAGGCACGGTAGGTGTCGGTGCGCACGTCCGATGGGTTGATGTCGATCTCGATCGAGTCATCAATCTCGGGGTACACAAACACCGAGGCGAACGAGGTGTGGCGACCGCCAGAGCTGTCAAACGGCGACTTGCGCACCAAGCGGTGCACGCCGGTTTCGGTGCGCAACAAACCAAAGGCGTATTCGCCTTCAATCTTGATGGTCGCGCCTTTGATGCCGGCCACGTCGCCCGCAGATTCGTCTTCTACGGTGGTTTTGAAGCCCTTGCGTTCGGCGTACTTGAGGTACTGGCGCAGCAGCATGCTGGCCCAGTCGCAGGCTTCGGTGCCACCGGCACCGGCTTGGATGTCCAAGAAGCAATTGAGAGGGTCTGCTTCGTTGCTGAACATGCGGCGGAATTCAAGTTCTTCGATGGTCTTGACCAAGCCTTGTGTATCGGTCTCAATCGTGATTAAGCCGTCTTCGTCGTTGTCGGCCTTGCTCATTTCAAACAACTCAGCGTTGTCTTCCAGCTCTTGCGTCAAGCGAGTGAGGGTGACGACCACGCCGTCGAGGGCTTTCTTTTCACGACCCAGCTCTTGCGCTTTTTTGGGGTCGTTCCAGATGGTGGGGTCTTCTAGCGAGGCGTTGACGGTGCGAAGGCGTTCAGATTTGGCATCGTAGTCAAAGATACCTCCGGAGATCTACCGTGCGCACGCTCAGGTCGGCGAGGGTAGATCCAATGAGGTTGATGCGTTCTGCTTCCATGATGCGGTCTTCTTTATGTGTCTAGGAAAACCGCAGATTTTCTCACGTTCAGAAGCTATGGCCGTAGGCAAACAAAAGACCAGCGGTACCGAGCACAAAAACCTGTGCCGAGTCTGTGGGCGTGAAGGCATAGCCCATCGACGGAATGATGGCGGGGGCAATGCCGTAGTTGTTGAATGGAATTTTGTCCTTGTATTCGTTGCGGTAGCCGTACAGCAAGCCCGCTGAGATCTTGGTGAACAGTTTGGGGTTGCCGAACAGGTTGTCCCACCGTTGGCCGACATACGCGTAGGCAGTGCCTTGGCCGAAGGAGTTGTTAAACAAGGCCAGTCCGCAGAAACGTCCGCCGGAGAGGTGACGATCCATGGCGACTAACTTCACTGGGTGGTGTTCAGGGCTGTAGTGCCAGTGGTAGGTGTAGGGAGAAAGGGTTAAGTCCCATTTGTGGGCGGGTTCTTGACCACCTTCGACAGCCAAACTGTCGGGGCAAGGTTGGAAATCGTTCAAGCCACCATCTGCTGCTTGGGCAGCGCTAAGTCCTAAAGAGCCTGTAAAGGCGAGGGTTGCCACAACGACGCGAAGTTTAGGGAGAAATACCATTGGGTGTTTTTTTATTTGGAATTAAGTGCTGAATTTTAGTGGCTTATGCGACAGTTTGAGGACTTAAGAATTCTTCTATCAATCGCGCCAGTTGCTCGGGTTGGTCGTGGTGCAGCATGTGGCCGGCATCTTCAATGACCGCATGGGTGAGGTGGGTCACCACGGCAATGCGCTGCTTGAACTCGGGCAAGGTGTAGCTGTCTCGCCACCACTGGCTCATGCTGTCAGTGCTGGCCACCACACACAACATAGGGGCGGTAATGTGCTCGTAAATAGCTTGGGTTTCGTCTGTTTTGAACAGCTGTGCATTCACCACCTTGTGGCCCGCATGCCCCAAGATGCGCCACTCGCCTTGGTCGTTGGCGCTCGCCCAATGCTGGGCCAGCCAATGGGCTTTGTCAGAACCTAAACGAGGGTTGGTTTTGATCAGGCGCTGTGCCACCGCCTCTTGGCTAGGGTAAGGCTTGAGGTCCATGTCGCCCTGTTGCAGGGCTTTGAGCTCGTCCATCCATTTGGCCAAGCGGCTGGGTGCTTGGGCTGGACGCGTGGCGGGCATGCCAAAGCCTTCGAGGTTGATGAGTTTGTGGATGCGCTTTGGGCGAACGCCTGCATAGAGTGTGGCCACATGACCGCCCATGCTGTGGCCTAGCAGATTGACTTTGGTGGCGCCCACATAGTGGTCTAGCAACTGGTCGAGATCGGCCAAATAGTCTGGGAACCAAAAATTGTCCGTGTGGGGTGTCTCGGTCAGGCCAAAGCCGCGCCAATCGGGGGCGATGACCCAATGATCGTTATGCAGGGCGTCGATGACAAATTGAAACGAAGCCGCCACATCCATCCAACCGTGCACCATGACGAGTGGCGTCTTGTCGGGCGAGGGCGTGCCCCACTGCAACACGTGGTAACGCAGGTGACGGATGGGGACAAACTCGCTGCGCGAAAGCTTTTGGATTGAGTACATTGTTTGAATCATAAGGACACGAGACATGGCCACACACTCAGCAAGCGCTTCTTCACACGACTTTTACCAAGCCATGCAGGAGGGCTTTGGCTGGCATGTGCCAGAGCACTTCAACATGGCCGAGGTGTGCTGCCGCCGTTGGGCTGTGCAGGAAGATGCTTCGACTCGTGTGGCCATCGTGGAACACCTAGCTGCAGATGCCAACATGCATGCAGTGGCGCCACGCCGCTATACCTATGCCCAGTTGCAGCAAGCTGCCGATGCACTCAGTCATGTGCTGGTTGGCTTGGGTGTGCAGCGCGGTGACCGTGTGGCCATCGTGCTGCCGCAACGCTTTGAAACCGCGGTGGCCTACATCGCCGTGATGCAAATGGGCGCGGTGGCCATGCCGCTGTCACTGTTGTTTGGCCCCGAGGCGCTGGAATACCGTTTGAAAGACAGCGAGGCCGTGGTGGCCATCGTGGATGCGACGTCAGTGAGCAACGTGTTGGCCGTGCGCGCCCAATGCCCCGCACTGCGCGACGTGGTGGGGGTTGACTTGAGCAATGCCACGGACATGCTGCACGTCGATGTGGATTACGCCAGCGCCATTGCCGCGCAGCAGCGCAGCTTCACGGCGGTGCAAACCAAAGCAGACGAAGGGGCCGTGCTGATTTACACCAGCGGCACCACAGGCCCACCTAAAGGCGCGCTGATTCCGCACCGTGCTTTGATTGGCAACTTGACGGGCTTTGTGTGTAGCCAGAACTGGTTTGGGTTTGCCACGAGGGATGCCAATGCTGAGGTCGCTACACACTTGCCCACTGGCAGCGCCGCCGTGTTTTGGTCGCCTGCGGATTGGGCGTGGACGGGCGGTTTGATGGATGCTTTGTTGCCCACGCTGTACTTTGGCCGCCCCATCGTGGCTTGGAACGGGCGTTTCAGTCCTGAGTTGGCTTTTACCTTGATGCAACAGCACGGCGTCACGCACACGTTTTTGTTCCCCACCGCGCTCAAAGCCATGATGAAGGCTTGCCCGCAAGCTCGCCAGCAATTCAAACTCAAATTGCAAGCCATCATGAGCGCGGGCGAGGCCGTGGGCGACGCTGTGTTTGGCTATTGCCAAACACAGCTGGGCGTGACGGTGAATGAGATGTTTGGTCAAACCGAAATCAACTACATCGTGGGTAATTGCGCGATGGAGTGGGGCGCGATGAGGGTGGGTGTGGCCGTGCATCGCACGAACGTCGGCTGGCCCGCCAAACCCGGCAGCATGGGCAAGGGCTACCCCGGTCACCGAGTGGCGGTGATTGACGAAGATGGCCACGAGTGCCCCGTTGGCGTGCCCGGTGACGTGGCACTGAACCGCTACAACCAACACGGCCAGATCGACCCTATTTTCTTTTTGGGCTATTGGAAGAACGAGAAGTCCACCCAAGGCAAATACACCGGTGATTGGTGCCGCACGGGCGACATGGCGGTGCGCGACGAAGACGGCTACCTGTGGTACCAAGGCCGCGCGGACGATGTGTTCAAAGCTGCGGGCTACCGCATTGGCCCGAGTGAGATTGAAAACTGTTTGGTCAAACACCCCGCGGTGGCCAATGCTGCTGTGGTGCCCAAGCCCGATGCCGAACGCGGCGCGTTGGTGAAAGCCTATGTGGTGCTGGCCGCAGGGTACGAAGCCAGTAGCGCCTTGGTGGCCGAGCTGCAACTGCATGTGCGTGGCAAGCTCGCGCCGTATGAATATCCCAAAGAGATTGAGTTCATTCGTGAGTTACCTATGACCACCACGGGCAAGGTGCAGCGCCGCGTGTTGCGCTTGCAAGAAGAGGAACGTGCCAAGGCTAAATGAGCATCGCCAAATGAGGGGCTCGCAAGGCTTTAGACTTGTCAGGTTTTCATCAGCTTCTCCTCTCGGAGTGAACCCATGACTTTTCCCCTCGTTCAGCTGGGCACCAGCGATTTGCACGTCACGCCTATTTGCTTGGGCACCATGACCTTTGGCGAGCAAGTTAACGAAGCCGACGCACACGCCATCCTTGACCACTCGCTGGCGCGTGGCGTGAACTTCATCGACACGGCAGAGATGTATTCGGTGCCGCCCAAAGCAGAGACTTGCGGCCACACCGAAACCATCATTGGCAACTGGTTTGCCAAGAACCCAGGCGCTCGCCAAAAGCTGGTGGTGGCCACCAAAGTGGCGGGCCCCTCGCGTGGCATGCCTTGGATTCGCGATCACCTGAATTTGACGGTCAAAGACTTTGTCACGTCGTGCGAAGGCAGCTTGCGCCGCTTGCAAACCGATGTGATTGACCTCTACCAAATCCACTGGCCCGAGCGCCATGTGCCTGCGTTTGGTGCCCTGTACTACGACCCTAAAAAAGAAAATTCTGAAATCACCATTCACGCACAGCTCGAAGCGCTGGCGCAGTTGGTGAAGGCGGGCAAGGTGCGCCACGTGGGCTTGTCCAACGAAACGCCGTATGGCGTGCACGAGTTTGTGCGCTTGGCCGAACAACATGGCTTGCCACGCGTGGCCACCACGCAAAACCCGTATTGCCTGGTCAATCGCAGCTATGAAAACGGCTTGGACGAAACCTGCCACCGTTTGAACGTGTCGTTGTTGGCGTATTCGCCGTTGGGCTTTGGCTTGCTCACTGGCAAGTACGACGCCAGCGGCATCACTGGCCCAGATGCACCCAAAGGCGCACGCATTTCTGGCTATGAAAGCGTGCGCAAGCAACGCTGGGGCCGCCCCGATGCATTGGTGGCCGCACGTCGCTACAACGCGCTGGCGCTAGAGAACGGCATGACACCTTCGCAAATGGCGCTGGCGTTTTGTTACACCAAGTGGCAAGTGGCCAGCACCATCATTGGCGTGACCTCGATGGCTCAGCTTGATGCCGATTTGGATGCGTGGGGCACCACCTTGTCGCCTGAATTGTTGGCGGCGATTGATGCTGTTCGTTGGGAGATGCGTGACCCCGCGCAGTAAAAAGGATAAATAGATGTTTGTTGATACTTCCGTGCTTGTGCTGCTCACCTTGGGTGGGTATTTGGTGGGATCCTTGTCCTTCGCCGTCATCGTGAGCCGTGTGATGGGTTTGGATGACCCACGCACCTACGGCAGCCAAAACCCAGGCGCGACCAACGTGCTGCGCTCGGGCAACAAAAAAGCGGCCATCGCCACTTTGTTGTTTGATGCGCTCAAAGGCTACTTCCCCGTGTTGTTGGTCAAGCTCTATGGCCCCGCTTTTGGCTTGGATGACCGGGCGGTGGCCTTGGTGGCCCTCGCGGCATTTGTGGGGCATTTGTGGCCCGTGTTCTTTGCGTTCAAAGGCGGCAAGGGCGTGGCCACGGTTGCCGGGGTGTTGTTTGGCGTGGAGCCCTTGCTGGGCGCTGCGGTGCTGGGCACTTGGTTGCTGGTGGCGTTTGTGTTTCGCTACTCGTCGCTGGCGGCTTTGTCTGCCGCGTTGTTGGCCCCTGCGTATTACTTGATGGGCAACCAAGTTGTGTGGCACATGAGCGAAGCCGAGTTGCTGGCGGTGATGGTGATGAGCGCTTTGCTGCTCATGCGCCACAAAGACAACATCGCACGCTTGGTGTCTGGGCAAGAGTCGAAGATTGGCGCGAAGAAAGAAGCTGCAACCGCCGAGCGTGCCTCTGATAAGGCTGCTGAATAAGTCGCCGTTTCAAGCGCAAAGCAAAAGGGCCTCATTGCTGAGGCCCTTTGTGTTTATGCGGTCGCTGCCCGCGTTGCGCTTAGTCGCGGAAGTTATTGAACGACAAAGGCAAGTCGGTCATGTCTTTGCGAATCAAGGCCATGGCGGCTTGCAAGTCGTCGCGCTTGGTGCCGCTCACGCGCACCGCGTCGCCTTGGATGGCGGCTTGCACTTTGATTTTGCTGTCTTTGAGCAAGCGTTGAATCTTTTTTGATACTTCGGTTTCAATGCCGTTGCGGATTTTGATGACTTGCTTGACCTTGTCGCCGCCGACTTTTTGCACATCGCCTTTGTCGAGGAAACGCACATCAACTTCGCGTTTGGTCAATTTATTGCGCAACACGTCTTCGACTTGCACCAGTTGAAAGTCGGCATCACCAAACATGGTGATCTCTTTGTCTTTCAACTCAACGGCAGCAGACGTGCCTTTGAAGTCAAAACGGGTGGCGATTTCTTTGGAAGTGTTTTCAACGGCGTTTTTCACTTCGACCAAGTTGGGTTCGAGTACGGTGTCAAAAGAAGGCATGGCAGTCGGCTTTCAAATTCAGAATGAGACAATTGTCGTATGTTAGTGGAACCCAACACCCCCCTTCAAGCGCACAACACCTTTGGCATTTCGGCCAAAGCCCTGCAGCTGGTGCGTGTGCACACCGAGGCCGATGTGCGGGCCGTGGTGGCTGACGAGGCTTTGCGCAGTTTGCCTAAGTTTGTGCTGGGCGGCGGCAGCAACATTGTGTTGACCGGCGATGTGAAACCCTTGGTCCTCAAAGTCGAACTCAAAGGCATGCGCTTGGTCGAAGAGACGGACAAGGCTTGGATTGTGGAAGCCGCCGCAGGTGAAAAGTGGCACGACTTGGTGGCTTGGACGCTGGCCAACGGCTGGCCTGGCCTAGAAAACATGGCGCTCATTCCCGGCTGCGTGGGTGCATCGCCCGTGCAAAATATTGGCGCGTATGGCGTGGAGCTGCAAGACCGCTTTCACTCGCTGGACGCGATTGACTTGACCACCGGCCAAGCCTTCAGCCTCGATGCCGCGCAATGCGCGTTTGGTTACCGCGACTCGGTGTTCAAGCACGAGAGCAGCGGCCCGAATGGACTGGGTTTGGCGGGCAAAGCCCTCATCACCCGCGTGCGCTTTGACCTGCGCAAAGACTGGAAGCCTGTGCTGGGCTACCTCGACCTTGAACGCAAAATGGCCGAGACGGGCATCAGCAAACCCACGGCCTCGCAAATTTTTGACTGGGTATGCGCCATTCGTAAGGCGAAGTTGCCAGACCCAGCCGTCATTGGCAACGCAGGCAGCTTCTTCAAAAACCCCACCGTCACCCAAGATCAGTGCGACGACATCATCGCGCGTGATCCGAAAGTGGTGCACTACCTGCTCGACGATGGTCGCATCAAGCTGGCGGCGGGTTGGCTGATTGATGCTTGCGGCTGGAAAGGCAAAACCGTGGGCAACGCAGGCGTGTACGAGAAGCAAGCCTTGGTGTTGGTCAATGTGGGTGGCGCAGAGCACCCTTGCACGGGCGGCGAGGTGATGACCTTGGCCAAGGCCATTCAGACCAGCGTGTATGAGCGGTTTGGGATTCGGCTGGAGCCGGAGCCGGTTGTTGTGTGATGCTGGCGATGCCCACAGAGTTGGTGTCTGCTCCGCCTTCTTATGGCGCACAAGTTTTTGCAGCTCAGCGTTACAGATTGAGCACATTGACCGTGCGGGATGACTTGTTGGTCATCGTTTTGAAGGGGTGCAAAGGGCTGCATACCTCTCAATCTGTGTTGACTGCATCTCAAAGCGAGGGCGTCATGATTGCCCGAGGAACCCAGTGGGATGTTGTGAATGATCCGATGGGAAGTTCTCAGTACGAAGCTTTGGTGTTGTCTTTTGGTGATGTATTGATTCGTCAGTTCAACGAGTTGTATCCATTGACGCATCTGGCATGCGTCTCTGATGCGAAGGTCTTGACCGTTGATGAGGCATTGCGAGATGCCATGCTGCGTATGTTGCCCTCTGATCGATATACCTTGCCTCCCGCCTTGTTGACGCATCGGGCCATCGAGGTCTTGTTGCTTTTGTCGTTGCGAGGACTTCGGTTTGCGCCACCTCAAGCCCTGAGTTGGAACGACAAGGTGCGGCGTTTGGTAGCCCAGAGGCCTCATGCGGATTGGAGCGTTGAGGTGTTGTGTCAAATGTTTCACCTCAGCGAGTCAACACTGCGGCGTCGCTTGAAAAGTGCAGGTGTTACTTTGGCGGGACTGGTCCGTGAGGTTCGCCTTGAAGTGGCCTTGGGCATGCTTCAAACCACGTCTTACCAAGTTGGTGAGGTGGCGCAACGTTGCGGTTGGGATTCGCACAGCCGTTTTTCTGCGGCTTTTCACGCTCGTTGGGGCGTGACGCCTTCGGTAGTTCGCGCACGAATGAATGAAACGGAACAGAACTTGACTGGAAACGGCTAATCGATAAAGCGGCTCACAGAGATCATCAAGATTCCATTTTTATAGGAGTAATTGATGAAATTTGTGATCTTTGTATCTAGCGTTGTTTTTGTTTTCTCTTCTTGGACTCAAGCCTATGCGGCTGATTTTTCAGTAAACAGTCCCACGATTCGTTCGGGCCAGCCTTTGCGCGAGGCACATGTATTCAACGGTTTTGGCTGCGATGGCCAGAATGTCTCACCTGCTTTAAATTGGAACAATCCGCCAGCAGGAACTCAAAGTTTTGCTATCACGATGTATGACCCTGATGCGCCCACAGGGTCTGGTTGGTGGCATTGGGTGGTGTACAACATCCCTGCTTCTGCACAAGGGCTGCCTGCAAATGCTGGGGTTGTGGGTAGCGCGCATTTACCCTCCGGCGCGGTACAGGGGCGAACCGATTTTGGTGTGTCAGGTTACGGCGGGGCTTGTCCGCCCAAAGGCAGTCAACCCCATCGCTATCAAATCACGGTGCATGCTCTCGGTGTGAGTCAATTGACGCTGCCTGCCGATGCATCTGCGGCGTTGGTTGGCTTCATGATTCATGCCAATCGATTGGGGTCCGCATCGTTGCAGGTCGAATACGCGCGTTGAATGTTTTGAATGGTCATATCGCCATGAAAAAAGCGACCCATTGGGTCGCTTTTTTATTGCAGCACAACAAGTCTTAAGACTTGTTCTTACCACCATCCAACTTGATCATGTCAGCACCTTCGCCCAGCGACAGCAAGCCGGTGTGTGCGTAGATGCCTAGCTTGGCGCGTGTGTCCACGATGTCCAAGTTGCGCATGGTCAGTTGGCCAATGCGGTCGAGTGGGCTGAATGGCGCGTCTTCCACCTTCTCCATGCTCAAACGCTCAGGGGCGTAGGTGAGGTTGGGGCTTTCGGTGTTCAAGATGCTGTAGTCGTTGCCACGGCGCAGTTCTAGGGTCACAGTGCCGGTCACGGCGCGGGCCACCCAGCGTTGGGCGGTTTCGCGCAGCATGATGGACTGTGGGTCGAACCAACGGCCTTGGTACAACAAGCGGCCCAAGCGCAGGCCGTTGATGCGGTATTGCTCGATGGTGTCTTCGTTGTGAATGCCGGTGACCAAACGCTCGTAAGCGATGTGCAGCAGCGCCATGCCCGGGGCTTCGTAGATGCCACGGCTCTTGGCTTCGATGATGCGGTTTTCAATCTGGTCGCTCATGCCCAAACCGTGGCGGCCACCGATTTCGTTGGCTTTGAGGAACAGCTCAACGGGGTCAGCGTATTCCACACCGTTCAAAGCGACGGGTTGGCCTTCTTCAAAACGGATGCTGATTTCCTCGGCTTTGACCACGCAGTCTTCACGCCAGAAGGGCACGCCCATGATGGGGTTGACGATCTTCATGCCGCTTTGCAGGCTTTCCAAATCTTTGGCTTCGTGCGTGGCACCCAGCATGTTGCTGTCGGTGCTGTAGGCCTTCTCGGCGCTCATCTTGTAGCCAAAGCCGTTGGCGGTCATGAAGGCGCTCATTTCAGCGCGGCCACCGAGTTCGTCGATGAACAGTTGGTCCAACCAAGGTTTGTAAATTTTCAAGCTGGGGTTGGTCAACAAACCGTAGCGGTAGAAACGCTCGATGTCGTTGCCCTTGAAGGTTGAGCCATCGCCCCAGATGTTGACGTCGTCTTCCTTCATGGCGGCCACGAGCATGGTGCCTGTGACGGCACGGCCCAAAGGCGTGGTGTTGAAGTAGGTGATGCCACCGGTGCTGATGTGGAACGCACCGCACTGAATGGCCGCAATGCCTTCGTGCGCGAGTTGTTTGCGGCAGTCGATGAGGCGTGCTTTTTCAGCGCCGTATTCCATCGCTTTGCGTGGGATTTCGTTGTAGTCCGACTCGTCGGGTTGGCCGAGGTTGGCGGTGTAGGCGTAGGGCACGGCGCCCTTTTGCTTCATCCACAGCAAGGCAGCAGAGGTGTCGAGACCGCCAGAGAAGGCTATGCCGACTTTTTGGCCTTTGGGCAAGTTTTGAAGAATGGTGCTCATGGTGTTCCGATGTGCCGTCGATTAACCGAAGTGGCAGATGTAGTGGTAGGGCTCAGTCACGCGAATGTCGAATTTCGAGTTGCCGGGCACGTTGAATTTTTCGCCTGCGCTGGATTTGACCCAGTCGTGGCTGCCGTCGAGTTTGTATTCGCAAAAGCCGCCGACACATTCCATGATCTCGGGGGCGCCTGTGTTGAAGGTCAGGGTGGCGGGCAGGATGACGCCAACCGACAGTTTGGTGCCGTCAGCCAGCGTCAGGCCGTGGCTGACGCATTTGCCGTCAAAGTAGACATTGGCTTGGGTGGTGACGCTGGCGCCGTCGATTTTTTCTGTGGTCATGGTGCGAAAAGGAGGGAGTTTGCAAAACCCTAGATTTTAGGGGACCCAAAACGACAAAAGCCGCTGAAAGCGGCTTTTGCTTGGAATCAACGTTCAAAGTGTTGAGCGTGTCGGCTGATTCAGTATCGTGGTGCTGAACCGGGTGGGGGAACGCCATAGCCCGTGTTGCCAGCGGCAGGAGCCATTGGGGTGATTTGCAAGCGCACGGTAGGGCCTGGGTCTTGTGGCATTTGCACGGTGTATTGCTTGCCAGCGAATTCATAGACCACGTTGTAAGCCATGGTGCGGTTCTCGTAGAACATTTGTTGGCTGCAGTTTTGCACGTTGCGCACTTCAGGGGTGCTGGGGCCTTCAATTTTGTCGCCCATGATGGCGCCGCCAAAGATGCCGGCCATGGTGGCTAAAGCGCGACCAGAACCGTTACCAATTTGGTTGCCGAGGGCGCCGCCTGCAATGGCGCCCATCGCGGCACCTGCACCTGACTTCTGGCCTTCGGTCACCACTTGTTGGTTGTTACACACTTGGCGGGGCACAGCTACTTGCTGAATGATGGGGGTGCTGGAGATGACGCGGCCAACTTCTTGGGCTTGCACGGAAACGCAAGCAAGCACGGTCATCAAACCGGCGAATAAGGTGTTTTGGATGGATGTATTTTTCATAGGGTGCCTCTTAATCTGAACTTGTGAGAAGTGTAGTGCTTGGTCTGTGGATGTCTGTAAAGCCGCGGTAAACCCTACTTTGGCATGACTCAGTCCACAACGCGCGCCCAAGCCTCTGGGTTGACGCCGACGATGACGGTTTGACCCTTGACGATCACGGGGCGCTTGATGACGCTGGGGTGTTCGAGCATCAAAGCGCGTGCCGAGGCGTTGTCCACCACACGGGTTTGCAAAACCGCATCCAACTTGCGCCACGTGGTGCCTTTGCGGTTGACCAATACATCCGAGCTCACATACTTGAGCCACAGGTCGACGGCTTCGGGCGGTACACCTTGCTTTTTGAAATCATGAAAAACGTAGTCGACGCCATGGTCGGTCAACCAGACGCGGGCTTTTTTGACGCTGTCGCAGTTGGGAATGCCGTAAACGGTGATGGTTGCTTTGTTCATAGAGTGAATCATGCCGCAAACAAAGTAGCCTGCAGACGTGGGCGACAATCGAAATATGAATTCACTCGACAGTTGGCTCGCGCATTGCGAGCGTTTGCACCCTAAAAACATCGACATGGGCTTGGAGCGCGTGCGCACCGTGGTCGAACGCATGGGCTTGAAGTTTCATTGCCCCGTGATCACCGTGGCTGGCACCAACGGCAAGGGTTCGACCTGCGCCATGTTGGAGGCCTGTTTGTTAGAAGCAGGTTATCGCCCCGGCGTGTACACCTCGCCGCATTTGGTCCACTTCCAAGAGCGCTGCCGCGTGCATGGCGAAACCGTGCAGCCCGACGACTTGCTTCCGCACTTTGCACGGGTCGAGGTCGCACGTACGCAGGGCGGTGAGGTGTCACTCACTTACTTCGAGTTCACCACCTTGGCGATTTTGAGTTTGATGGCCTCGTCGCCCATCGACGTGGCCATTCTCGAAGTGGGTTTGGGTGGGCGTTTGGATGCCGTCAATGTGATTGACCCGACCTGCGCCATCATCACCAGCGTGGACTTGGACCACATGGACTTTTTGGGCCACGACCGTGAAACCATTGGCCGCGAGAAGGCGGGCATCATGCGCACGGGCCGCCCCGTCATCGTGAGCGATCCTGTGCCGCCGCAAAGTGTGATTGATCACGCCACCGAAACTGGCGCAGACCTGTGGCTCTTTGGGCGCGACTTCAATTTCACGGGTGACAAACAGCAGTGGGGTTGGGCGGGGCGCGGACGTCGTTACAGCGGTTTGGCTTATCCCGCGCTGCGCGGGGCCAACCAGTTGGTCAACGCCAGCGGTGTGTTGGCCGCGCTTGAAGCTTTGCGCAGCGACATGCCCGTCACGGCGCAAGCTGTTCGCAATGGTTTGGCGATGGTGGAGTTGCCAGGCCGCTTCCAAATCATCCCAGGCCAGCCCGCCTTGGTGTTTGACGTGGCGCACAACGCCCACGCGGTGGCGGCACTGACTGAAAACTTAGACGCAATGGGGTTCTATCCCACCACGCATGTCGTGTTTGGTGCGATGGCCGACAAAGACGTGGCGCCCATGCTGGCGCGTGTCGGGCCCTTGGTGGACCGTTGGTATTTTTGCGATTTGCCGACTGAACGTGCCGCCAAAGCCACGCAACTGAAAGAGAAGTGGCAGGCGGGCAACACCCGTCAAGACGTCCAAGCCAGCACCCATGCCAACCCCCAAGCCGCACTGGACGCTGCAGTGGCTGCGGCAGACCCCGCTGATAGAATCGTAGTCTTCGGATCGTTCTTCACGGTCGGGGGGATTTTGGCGAATGGTATCCCTCGTTTAGACGCCCCACATTTGAGCTCCTGAGACCCCATTCACATGGCTTTTTTCAAGTTTCGATTGCCCGGTCAAGCCGCTGGCGAGCCCCAAGGCAACCACAGCAATACCCCCGCTGAGAGCGTGGACGCCATGCGTCGCCGCGCTCGTCATCGCTTGATTGGCGCCTCGGTATTGGTCATTTTGGGTGTGGTCGGTTTCCCTTTGTTGTTTGATACACAGCCGCGCCCTGTATCGGTGGACATTGCGGTGGACATTCCTGATCGTGCCAATAGCAAGCCTTTGGTCGACACATCTAAGCAAAAGCCTTTATCGGCTGGCGCAGGTTTGGATGCCAAAGAAGAAGTGGTGCCAGACACCAAGCCAGAAGTTGCTGCCGCCGCCGCTACAGTTGCGGCCGTTGTACCCAAGGCGGAAATCAAGCCAGAGCCTGCCAAGGCCGAGGCCAAATCGACTGCGAAGTCAGAAACAAAGATCGATACCAAGCCAGAAGCCAAGCCTGCCGCCAAGCCCGCTGACAGCAAAGACACAGGCGCTCGCTTCGTGGTGCAAGCTGGTACTTTCTCGGATGACGGCAAGCAGCGAGAAGTGCGCAGCAAGCTGGAAAAAGCGGGCATTGCGACCTACACCCAAGTCATCGAGAGCAAAGAAGGCCGTCGTGTCCGTGTGCGCGTAGGCCCCTTTACCAGTCGCGACGAAGCCGACAAAGTGGCGCGCAAGATCAAGCAGTTGCAATTGCAACCGCAGATCTTGACGCTGTAAGACGACTATGCAGATGTTTTCGGCCGTAGATTGGATTCTGCTGGCTGTCTTGAGCCTGTCGTTGCTGTTGGGTTTGTGGCGCGGTATTGTGCAAGAGGTGTTGTCACTGGTTGGCTGGGTGGTCGCGTTTTATGTCTCGCAGATGTACGCACCCAAAGCCGCCGCTTGGTTACCCATGGAGGGCAGCAGTCAGATGCTGCGCTACGCTGCTGGTTTTGTGGTGGTGTTTATTGCGGTGCTGGTGGCTACGGTGTTGGTCAGTTGGCTTGTCAAGAAGCTCGTGTCCGCTGTAGGCCTTGGCCCTTTGGATCGATTGCTGGGCAGTTTGTTTGGATTGATGCGCGGTGTGGTCATCTTGTTGGCCGTGACCGTGTTGGTGGGCATGACGCCCATGCGTGACACCGAGGCTTGGAAGCAGGCCCAAGGTGCGCAATGGTTGCAACAGTTGTTGCATGTGTTGAAGCCGGTGTTACCGGCTGATTTTGGAAAGTACCTCCCCTAATGTGTGGCATCGTCGGCGTTGCAAGCAACGCACCTGTGAACCAGTTGATTTATGACGCCTTGTTGCTCTTGCAGCACCGAGGCCAAGATGCCGCAGGCATCGTGACTCAGCTGGACCGTAAATTTTTCATGCACAAAGCTAAAGGCATGGTGCGTGACGTATTTCGCACCCGCAACATGCGCGCCTTGCCCGGCAACAACGGCTTGGGCCAAGTGCGTTACCCCACCGCAGGCAATGCGTTCAGCGAAGAAGAGGCGCAGCCTTTTTACGTGAACGCACCGTTTGGTTTGGTGCTGGTGCACAACGGCAACTTGACCAACGCGCATGCGTTGAAAGCGGAGTTGTTCTCTGAAGACCACCGCCACATCAACACCGAGAGCGACTCTGAGGTGTTGCTCAACGTGCTGGCCCACGAGATTGACAAAGCCACGCGTGGTTTGCCACTGAAAGCCTCGGATGTGTTTGAGGCTGTGCGTCGTGTGCATCGCCGCATCAAAGGCTCTTACGCTGTCATTTCCATGATTGCAGGCCACGGCTTGTTGGCGTTCCGCGATCCGTTTGGTATCCGTCCTTTGTGCATTGGCCGTGGCGCTGATGGCACTTACATGATCGCCAGCGAATCGGTGGCCTTGGATGGCACAGGCCATGTGTTTGAGCGCGACATTGCGCCGGGCGAGGCGGTTTACATCGACTTGGCTGGTAAAGCGCACTTCATGCAATGCGCCGATGCGTCGCAGCTCAAGCCATGTATTTTTGAATATGTGTACTTGGCCCGTCCTGACTCCACGATGGATGGCATTTCTGTCTATCAAGCGCGTTTGAACTTGGGCGAGACTTTGGCCAAGCGCGTGGTGTCTGTGGTGCCTCCGACAGACATTGATGTGATCATTCCTATTCCCGAATCCAGCCGCCCCAGCGCCACGCAGCTGGCGCATTTGCTGGGCGTGCCGTACCGCGAAGGGTTTGTGAAAAACCGTTACGTGGGCCGCACCTTCATCATGCCCGGCCAAGGCGTGCGCAAAAAATCAGTGCGCCAAAAGCTCAACGTGATTGCCAGCGAATTCAAAGGCCGCAATGTGTTGCTGGTGGATGACTCCATCGTGCGCGGTACGACCAGCAAAGAAATTGTGCAAATGGCGCGTGACGCCGGTGCGCGCAAGGTCTACATGGCCAGCGCTGCGCCGCCTGTGCGCTTTCCTAACGTGTACGGCATTGACATGCCCACACCCGAAGAGCTTGTGGCGCACAACCGCACCCTCGACGAAGTGCGCGATCTCATCGGTTGCGACGCCTTGATTTACCAAGACGTAGAAGCTATGAAGCAAGCCGTGCGTGCTGCCACAGCGGGCGATGCGCCGCAGCTTGACGGCTTTGATGCGTCGTGCTTTGACGGCGTGTACGTGACAGGCGATGTCTCGCTGAGCGACATCGTGCGCTTGAACGAAAAACGCGTGGGCCAAGAAGAGGGCGCTGAAGACAATTCGCGCCTCGCTTTGCCCAACCAATCGGAGTGACCTTGGTATGAGCCAACACCCTTTGCCCGACGATCTGCACTTAGAAACGCTGGCGGTACGTTTGGCCGCTGACCGCAGTCAATATGGCGAAAACTCAGAAGCCCTGTACTTGACCAGTGGCTATGTGCAACCCTCGGCCGAAGCCTCGGCACGTCGCTTTGCGGGTGAAGAAGACGGCTACACCTACGGCCGTTCGGGCAACCCGACGGTCACCAGCTTTGAAATGCGCTTGGCGGCTTTGGAAGGCAGCGAGGCTTGCCTAGCCACTGCGTCAGGCATGTCGGCAGTGATGCTGATGTTGTTCAGCTTGCTCAAAGCGGGCGACCATGTGGTGTATTCGCAGTCGATGTTTGGCTCGACCCTCAAGCTTGTGGGCTCAGAGTTCGCACGCTTTGGCGTGGAATCGACCGTGGTGCCGCAAACTGATTTGGCTGCGTGGAAAGCCGCCATTCGACCCAGTACCAAAATTTTGTTTGCCGAAACGCCCACCAATCCTTTGACCGAGGTGTGCGACATCGCCGCTTTGGCAGACATGGCACACAACGCAGGCGCTTTGTTGGCGGTCGACAACTGTTTTGCCACGCCTGTTTTGCAGCGCCCTATGGCGATGGGCGCCGACATCGTCATGCACTCTGGCACCAAGTACTTGGATGGCCAAGGTCGCGTGATGGCTGGCGCTTTGTGTGCCAGCAACAAGCTGATCAAAGAAAAGTTGCTGCCGGTGATGAAAAACAGCGGCATGGTGTTGTCGCCCTTCAATGCATGGGTGGTGCTCAAAGGCTTGGAGACGCTCGACATTCGCATGCGTGCTCAAAGCGCGCGGGCACATGAGTTGGCGGTGTGGCTAGAGCAGCACCCCAGCGTGTCACGTGTGTACTACCCAGGTTTGGCCAGTCATTCGCAACACGCGTTGTCGATGAAGCAAATGTCGGGCATGGGCGGTGCGGTGTTGTCGTTCGATGTGAAGGCGGCTGACCCGCAGCAGGCACGCACACGTGCGTTCCATGTGCTCGACAGTTTGCGCACGCTCTCGCTGTGCACCAACTTGGGCGACACCAAAACCTTGCTCACACATCCAGCCAGCACCTCGCATGGCAAGCTCTCAGAAGAGCAACGTCAAGCCGCAGGCATTGGCCAAGGCATGATCCGCTTGGCGGCTGGTTTAGAGCATTTAGACGACATGAAGGCTGACCTGTTGCGCGGCCTCGATACCCTTTGATTTTTATTTCTGCATGACCAAAATTCGTACCCGTTTCGCGCCGTCACCGACTGGCTTTATTCACCTCGGCAATATTCGCTCGGCCCTGTATCCATGGGCGTTTGCACGCGCCACCGGTGGTGACTTCATTCTGCGCATTGAAGACACCGACCTTGAGCGCTCGAACCAAGCCTCGGTCGACGTCATCATCGAAGGCATGAAGTGGTTGGGCCTCGATCACGACGAAGGCCCGTTCTACCAAATGCAACGCATGGACCGTTACAAGGCCGTGCTGGAAGAGCTCAAAGCCGCTGGACATGTGTACCCCTGCTACATGAGCATGGAAGATCTGGATGCCTTGCGCGAACAGCAAATGGCCAACAAAGAAAAGCCACGCTACGACGGCACATGGCGTCCAGAGCCGGGCAAAACATTGCCCGCGATCCCGGAAGGCGTGAAGCCTGTGTTGCGCTTTAAAAATCCGCAAGGTGGCTCTGTGGTGTGGGAAGACAAGGTCAAGGGCCGCATCGAAATCAGCAACGACGAGTTGGATGATTTGGTCATTGCTCGACCAGACGGTACGCCCACCTACAACTTCTGCGTGGTTGTGGACGACATAGACATGGCCATCACCCATGTCATCCGTGGCGACGACCATGTGAACAACACGCCGCGTCAAATCAACATCTTCAAAGCCCTTGGCAAAGAGCCGCCTGTGTATGCCCACTTGCCCACGGTGCTCAATGAGCAAGGCGAGAAGATGAGCAAGCGCAACGGTGCCAAAGCGGTCACGCAATACCGTGACGAAGGCTACTTGCCCGACGCGATGGTCAACTACCTCGCACGCTTAGGCTGGAGCCATGGCGATGACGAAATTTTCAGCCGCGCTCAATTCTTAGAGTGGTTCAACCTCGACCACTTGGGCCGCAGCGCTGCGCAGTTTGATGAAGCCAAACTCAAGTGGGTGAATGCCCAGCACTTGAAAGCTATGGCAGACGATGCGCTTGCGCCTTTGGTCAGCGCAGAGTTGGCCAAGCGCGGCATCTCGGCTGATGACCGCTTGCCAGCGATTTGTGGCTTGTTCAAAGACCGTTGCGACACCTTGTTGGTGTTGGCTGATTGGGCGATGGCTTTTTACAAAGATGTCACGCCGCAAGCGGATGATGTTGCCAAGCACATCACACCAGCGGTTTTGCCAGCCTTGGATGCCTTGGCAGCTAAATTGAATGCTGTTGTTGAGTGGAGCACCTCCAATGTCAGCACAGCTTTCAAGGAGGTATTGGCCGAGCAAGGTTTGAAAATGCCGCAACTCGCGATGCCTGTGCGTGTCTTGGTCATGGGCACCCCCCAAACACCTTCAGTGGATGCCGTACTTTGGTTGTGCGGAAAAGAAAAAGTTTTGGCGCGTTTGACCAAACGCTGAAATTCTTGCTATACTAACGTTCTCGACACCCAACGGGGGTATAGCTCAGCTGGGAGAGCGCTTGCATGGCATGCAAGAGGTCAGCGGTTCGATCCCGCTTACCTCCACCAAAAATGTCGAGAAGTTTCTAAAGAAACAGTCCAGGTTTTGACCCTATCGTCTAGAGGCCTAGGACATCACCCTTTCACGGTGAGTACCGGGGTTCGAATCCCCGTAGGGTCGCCAAGTTTTGTAGCACTTGGCTTTGGTTGCAAAAGCAACTAAGCAAAAGTTACAGCTACCAGGAGTGGTAGTTCAGTTGGTTAGAATACCGGCCTGTCACGCCGGGGGTCGCGGGTTCGAGTCCCGTCCACTCCGCCAAAAACGAAAAACCCTTATAAGTCTTTGATTTATAAGGGTTTTTTCATTTTCAGGTTTTGGTGTTTACCACATGTTTTTACCACATGCGTGGTTCTTTCACTGCTAAGAACTAATCTCTACAGTTCTAATCGCAATGATGCTCGCACGAGACACATTGAACTGGCGAGCAACATCACTCACAGACCGTCCTGCCGCAAGTAACGAGCGAATCTCATGCGGTTGTTCACTAGTAGTCTTGACTGGTCGTCCAAGTTTCTTGCCTTGGGACCTTGCACGTTGTAGACCTGCCTGAGTGCGTTCCACCAACAAATCACGTTCCATCTCTGCAACTGCGACAAGCATGGTCAGTAGCAATTTGCCAGCAACAGAGGCAAGGTCTACCTTACCCAATTGAAGAACGATGACTTGGATGCCTCTAGATGCCAGTAGACGGACTGTTTGAAGCACATCAACGGCATCACGACCTAGACGGTCAAGTTTTGAGACGACCAGAGTCTCACCGTCACGTATCTTGTCAAAGAGCAAGGAGAACTCAGGTCTCTGTGACGCACAGGTCTTGCCACTGATGCCTGTGTCTGAGAACCAGTAATCAAGTTTGAATCCAGCGGATTCAAGTTCAAGTCGTTGGTTTGATGTGTGCTGAGACGATGTGCTGACTCGTCCGTATCCAAAAACTGCCATTTGTAACCTTTGCGCTGTTAGAAAACGCTGTCACCTTAAAGGTCCTGTTATGAATGGCAAGCACTAGGTTTCTAACAGTCGGTGAGGTCAATTGGCAGACTGTTAGAAATCGTTCGTTTGATGACAGTCAATTCCGAGCAATACGTTGCCGCTACACTCATCAACATGAAAATATTTAAGTCACTTCTATCAGTTCTGTTTTTGTTTTGTGCAGGTTTGCTCGTCTCTTGTGGAGGAGGAGGTGGGGGTGGAAGTTCAGGAGGTGTAAGTGGTGGGGCATCAATAACAGCATTGACGATGACATCATCCAATACATCTAATGCTGATTTCGTTGCCTTAGCGCCCACAACTGACGTAGTACATGCATCTTTACTGGATCGATTTCTAAATTCATTATTTCCAAGTGCTTACGCAGTTTTAGAGACAACAGATGCAGTTACGGTTACTGGTGACACGGTCGCTCCGGTATTTTCGACACCATTAGTGATTAAGAATTTTTCCATTCCTTTCTCATTAAAAAATGCAGGACATCAGTACCTTACTATGTCTGGTGAGTTTGCGGGTTTACAGACCGCAAGTGGAGTAACAATAAATTGCAATTTGGTTATTTCAGATTACAAGGCAGATGGAGCAACTACATGTATTTATACGCTTAAATCTGATGAAGCGGCAACAATTCCCGTCGCAGTTATAAGAGAGGGAAATATAGATGGTTTTTACGATGCACATGATTCTGTATATTTTGCAGTTAACAAAACCATTGGTGGATATACGTTATATAAATATTATGAAGGGCAAATATCTTCCGCCAAAACTTCGACAACAGGACAAATAACAAATATTCTCAGTGGAGAGAAGTCAATATTTGGGTATGACGCATCTCAGGGGAGTGGTGGACCACTTTTATTTGGAAATGTTCAACGTGGTCTTGATGTGAGCACAACGCCAGATAGAGTGATGACATACAAACAATTTGTAGTTTTCCCGAGAATCTCCACAGATGCGGGGATTAGGTCCAGTTTTTTTACTATGAATGACGCAACCTCAACGAGTTATTCTGCAGATTTTTCTATTGATTGTGATAACCCAACATCCCTCGACGATACTGCTGACCATACCTATGGATCATTCTGGATCTCGACAACGGATGCAAAACTATGTGAGACTTTTCAAGTAACAAACCATGTTGAACCTATCGCTTTTAGAATAGTAAATACTGAAGGAAGTTGGTCTGCAATTAAAGTTTCAAATAATAAAATACTCGGAATTGTAACTATTGGAGGTCAGAAACGTTTAATTCTAGATACTATTGCGGGTGCGGGTTCTGCTACTCAAAATTTAGGTACGACACGTTCAATAGTGACGACTCAAAAATTGTCTTCAACTTTTGACTTGGATGACGTAACGTCAATAAGCACATACGCATCTGGATTCATTGTGAAGGGTGTAAAAAATTCCACGAATACAACTCGTTACTACAACACAACAACCAATGCTGTTGTTTCATTTGCTCGGGCGCCAGTTGAACTAAAGAGGAAAATCGCAACTATACATTAACTATTTTTTATAACTAAAATAGCACTACTGCCTTTGCCGATGAATTTTTCAATCTCGGCAAGGGCATTTTTCTTTGAGTCTTTATCTGTAGGGTTGACTGTCAGATAGAGCAAATCTTGTGGTCGTGCCTTTTGCACTGAATCACGAATCTTGTTCTTGTCTAGGTTCTGAGTCATACCGCACACACTTCATCAAGCATCTCGTTCGCACCAGACTGTTGAATCTGAGCAAGGAACTTTTGAAGTGCAATGCGGGAGATGGTCGTCTTGTTGATTCTGGTCTGTTTGGACACACGGTCAAGTTCATCAAACATCTCTGCGGTGAGACGCATTGGAAACTGACGGTACTGTGTGGCGGGGATCTGTAGGGGTGCATTCATAGGGTTCTTTCTATCGTGTTCACGCACTAAGACGGTCATCAATGCAGCGGTTGCGACATGGATGCCGATGGAAGTGACTGAAAACTAATCTGGTGAAGGTATTTATATGAACTGGCATCACCAGACAGTTAGGGATGACTTACGTACCTGAGGAACTAACCAAGCAGATTAAAATGTAGCAATGACAAAAAATATTTTTGAACCACAAATTAATGGTCTTAGAGCGGTTGCAGTATTGAGTGTGGTGTTCTATCACTTTCACATGTTTGGTGTGAACTCTGGTTTTGTTGGGGTGGATATATTTTTTGTTATTTCAGGATACTTGATGACGCAAGTATTGATGAAATCGAACTTGGATACACCATTCATATCCATTAGAAACTTCTACATTAATAGAATAAGACGAATTATTCCAGCATTAACTATTGCTATTGTCGTCACTGTACTAGCATTAGTTCCAAAACTTTTATATAGCGAAATGCTATGGGTAATGAGGAGTGCGATATCAAGTTCTTTGTTTTTTTCTAATTATTATTATCAAATGGTTCAAGGGTATTTTGACCCTTCAGCAGAAAACAATCCATTTATTCACACATGGTCACTTTCAGTTGAGTGGCAATTTTATATATTTTATCCGTGGATAATTGTTGGTTTGAGAAGGTATTTGAGTTTTGTAAATGTTAAATGGGTAATTCGAATAATATTGATTTCATCATTTCTATACTGTTTGTGGCAAACAGAATACTTGCTGAACGATGTTTATTATGATTCAGTTGTTAGAACTTGGGAGTTTGTTGCTGGTGCTCTAGTTGTTTTTGAACAAAACTGGTTGAGAACTAAGTTGAAGCAATTTGGGTTTTCAACTTTAATTATCTTGCTCTTGTTTGGTGCATCTTTTTATCTAATCGACAAATCCAAATTTCCAGGGTGGCAGGGCGTTTTCCCTGTCTTTTTTACAATGTTTGTGATAGTCGCAAGTAGTGGTTTTGTTTACAATGTATTGTCAAATAAGGTATTGCAATTTTTTGGGAATATTTCTTATTCGTTATATCTTTGGCACTGGGTGGTATATGTGTATGTATCTACTGTAATAGTAGAAATTTATGAAATTAATCTGGGGTACGATTTTTTGTTGATGTTGGCATCAATTGTGTTGGCGTATTTTTCCTATCGGTATATTGAAACTCCAACAAGAAATCGAGATGGATTATGGACGACTTCAAAATTGATATACCTCTGGTTAACGTTGGTGTTATTTGTGGTGGCAGTTACATACTTTGTTGTTTCGACTAAAAATTCAAACGTAAGATTGCCAGAATATATCAATAGAGTTGAATCTTCTTTGCGTGATACGAATCCACTGCAATCGCAGTGTTTTTTGCAATCGGATGAAGTTAAAAGTAGAGGTGCCTTACCGAAGTTTTGTAAATTCGGTTCTGACAGTTCTATAAAACCAAGGGTTTTTCTTTGGGGAGATTCCTTTGCGGATGCTCTACAACCTGCTGTTACTGAATCATTGGTTGAAACTGACAAAGTTGGTGTTGCTGCAACTGCAGCAGGTTGTGCGCCTATTAAGATTTCCGGTTACACAAAGCAAGATAAAAGAGATAAGGAATATGAACACTGCGGTCTTGTATTTGGTAAGAGTGCGTTTGAATACATTAAATCAAACGCCAATATCGAAACAGTTATTTACGCTGCAAATTGGTCGAGATACTCACCAGAATTACTTGGTGAAAATTTAATTAATGAAATATGCGATATAAAAAATCTAGGCAAGAAAATAATTTTTATAGGACAAATCCCGTTTTCTGAGTATGATGTTCCAAAACATTGGGCGAAAGTTCAACTTAATTCTGGTGGAAAAGTTGATGAACTATCTTTCTCAATTGAGCAGAATAGGGATGTTATAGGAAATATGTCAAAAATTATTTCTGATGTTAAGGGTAAATGCGGTGATTTCATTTATTACGATCCATCTAGCAGGTTGTGTAAGGACAATAAATGTATGTCCGTCCGTGATGGTGTTGGGTATTACTGGGATTCTTCTCACTTAACCAATTCTGGTGCAATGTTATTGAAAGATGACATTGTTAATTTACTTAGTAGGTAAACAATCTATGAAACCTGCACTTGGCAGGTCCTTTTTCACTTACTGAACACTCGCATCGGCAGACAGAGAATCAAGTGTGCCATCGGTCTTGTGTCTTTTGTTCTTTCTAGGAACACGAATTGTTCGGTCTGCCTTTGGTTGTCGTGCAGATATAGCAATCTTAATGTGGTCAATTGACAGGTCGTTGTCACGAGCAATGCTGACGATTTGTTTCAGTGCGTCACCATGCAACTGCTGAATTTGTTCGGACTCTTGTTTCTGGAGTGACTGGATAAGTTTACGGAGTTGAATCAGGGAAGAACTTGTGTCGTTCATGTTTGTACCTCAAGTGGTAGTTAATGAGGTAGCGGATGGTATTGATTTAGGACAGAATGGCAACTGGTGGTAGGTAAATTTTTAAAAAACAAGGATTTGGACCGGAAGAAATAAAAATTGGAATAAAGAGTTTGACCTAGGAGGAACTTTTACCAATCATCTTCACTACGTTCAGATGATGCGTTGCAATTTCTTTTTTTTTAATGAATGGATCTAATAATATGGAGCAGCGAACAGAGTGAGCATTCATTGGAGCGTAGCGGAGATGAATTGTTTAGGTGTTTAGTGGAACCATATATCTGCGGTTGGATTTCAGACGCACTTTGAATCGCCCCGTGTTTTGAGGAGGCTCCAACCTTTGAGAAGATGGAGCTATGAGCAAATCAAATCGTTTTTCCCCCGAAGTGCGCGAACGCGCTGTTCGCATGTTGCAAGAGCATCGTGGCGAATACCCTTCCACTTGGGCCGCCATTGAGTCAATTGCATTGAAGATTGGCTGTGCTCCCCAAACCCTGCACGAATGGACCCGCAAGCATGAAGTTGACACAGGCATGCGTGAAGGCCTCACCAGCATGGAGCGTGACCGAATCAAAGAGCTTGAGCGTGAGAACAAGGAGCTGCGCAGGGCCAACGAAATCTTGAAGGTTGCCAGCGCGTTTTTCGCCCAGGCGGAGCTCGACCGCCGACTCAAGTCTTGAAGCGCTTCGTCGACCAACATCGCAACACATTCGGGGTCGAGCCAATTTGCAAGGTTCTGCAAATTGCCCCGTCTTGCTACAGGCGACATGCCGCGCAACAGCGCAACCCACAGCTTCGTTGTGCAAGGGCCAAACGCGATGACGAATTGATTCCTCACATTCAACGGGTTTGGGATGCCAACTTGCAGGTCTATGGCGCGGACAAGGTCTGGCATCAAATGAGCCGCGAGGGCATCACCATCGCCCGCTGCACCGTAGAGCGTTTAATGAAACGCATAGGTCTTCATGGTGTGCGACGCGGCAAGGTTGTACGCACCACGATTCAAGACAAGGCGGTGCCGTGCCCACTGGACAAGGTCAACAGGCAATTCAAAGCCGAGCGCCCCAACCAGTTGTGGGTATCTGACAGCAGGCCTTGTACGAGACCGTCAACCCGAACGCGCAGATGCATTGATTCACCATTCAGACAGAGGGTCCCAGTACGTCTCCATCATGTACAGCGAGCGTCTCGCGCAAGCGGGCATAGAGCCTTCGGTGGGGAGCCGTGGTGACAGCTATGACAACGCGCTGGCCGAAACGATTAACGGGTTGTACAAGAGCGAATTGATCCATCGCCGTGCGCCATGGAAAACGAAGGAATCGGTGGAACTTGCGACCCTTGAATGGGTATCTTGGTTCAACCACCACCGACTGCTGGAGTCGATTGGGTATATTCCACCTGCCGAGGCTGAGGCCAACTACTATCGGCAACTCGCGGAGAAGAACAACGCCTCGGCGTTAACTTAAACCAACTGGCCTCCTCGAAATGCGGGGCGATTCAGTGTTGCGCGATAAACCCGTTCGTCGGGATATTTCTCGAATGCTCATTCCATCCCTCAGGTGCCACCGCCTGATCACACTTAATAACGCCACGTTGATCACTCCTGTGTCTCCTGCTCAGTGCTGAGCAGGACAGTTTGACTATGTGGGTCAAATTTGGATGCAAATTCCCAGGTTTAGTGGCTCACTATTGGATGCAATTCAACAAACAACAAGTTTGATTGCTGTTTACGGCTTGATTTGTCAGTGAATTTCAGCGATGGTTGACTGCTTGTTTGATACAAAAATGTTAGTGCAATTGTCGCGTTGGTCAGCCACAACCCATGGATGCGTTTGGAATGTTGGTTGCGTGTACTGATCATGCGGTGGAATGGTTTTGTAGTAAACACGTCGACCTGTATAGTCGAGCCAATAGATTCGTACTTCTTGCTTTCTATTGTTTAAAAACTTTATCGTTGTATGAGCATTGCCTTGCACAGAACGCAGATTACGTTCGTTACGACAAAATCCAGATGAGTCGTATTCTGCGTGATGATTGTTCTGTTGATCACTGCGTTCATGAGAGTTTTGCTTTTGCTCAATCGGACTTGTTGCATGGAGGTTACATGCAAAAGAAATGGAAGTGATAAGTATTATTTTAATTGCGTGCTGTTTTGGATTGAATAGCATTTGTACTCTCTTGCTGAAGTGGTAGAAAGAAAATAACGCCTAGTCAGTAACGTTGGTTGACTTTTTCTAATTCTTTTTAATTATTTTCATGGCCGAAATTGACGCGGTATGTCGGGCGTGCGGGATGCCTGCAATGCCCAGCTGCACAAATCGCATCAAGCTAAATCGTTGAGACAGGTAACGAAAACTGCTGATTCAGAAAGAGTTCAACTCAAGGCCACTAGGAGAGTCGCTCAAAGTCAGTGCAATTTTCCCAAACTGCTCAGCGCGTGACATCACATTCAAGGCCTCGTGTACCTGGTCCATCGGATACACGCGGTCAATCATGGGGCGAATTTGGTGTTGTTCGCAAAAGGTCAGGAGGTCTTTGAACTCTTGCAGGTTGCCCAAGGTAGAACCAAAAATTTGCAGTTGACGAATAAAGATGCGGCGTAAGTCAGCCGGAGGTTGATCGCCACTGGTCGCGCCACACGTTACCAACCGACCACCGCGCACCAGCGACTTCATGGCGTCACCCCACACAGCTTCACCTACGTTTTCAACCACTAAATCCACACCGCGTTTTCCGGTGAATGCCATCACATTTTTCACAACATCCTCATTTGGCGTATGAATGCCCAAGGCTGCCCCGATGCCCTTGGCGCGTTCGAGTTTGTGTGCGTGGCGCGAGGTGACGATGACGCGTGCGCCAATGGCCTGTGCGATTTGCAGAGCTGCCACGGATACACCCCCACCAATGCCAAAAATTAAAACCGTTTGCCCCGCTTTGAGCTTACCCTGCGTGACCACCATGCGCCAAGCCGTGAGGTGCGTCACGGCCAAAGCCGCAGCTTCGAATGCATTCAAGTAGCTGGGTGCGGGAAGCACATTGCTTTCTGGCAATACGAGGTAGTCAGACCACGCGCCATCGCGGTGTTCGCCTATCAATGAGATGCGGGTGCACAGCACATCGTCGCCACGTTGGCAAAACTCGCACTGACCACAGCTGATTCCAGGATGAATCACCACGGCGTCACCAACTTTTAATCGACTGTCATCATCACATTCGGCTACATGACCAAATCCTTCGATACCCATCGTTTGCGGTAGGTGATGTGTAATGCCGACACCGCTGTTACGCATGTACAGATCGACTTGGTTCAACGTGCTGGCTTGCATGCGAATTAGCACTTCGCCTGCGTGTCGTTTGGGTGTCGGACGCTCTCCCACGTGCACCACTTCATTACCGCCATGTCCGCTGATGTAAATCGCTTTCATCTCAAATCACACACCTAGGTAGTTGGGCAGGTCTGCGTTGTGTAGCAGCTCGTTGGCATCGCCATGTAGAACAACCAAGCCTTTTTGCAGTACCAAAGCGCGGTTGCTGCGTGACAGTACTTTGTGCCAGTCGCGGTCCACGATGAGCACGGCCATGCCGCTGGCTTTAATTTCGTCAATCACACGCCAAATTTCAGTCACGATGAGTGGTGCCAAACCTTCGGTGGCTTCGTCCAAGATGATGAGGTCGGGGTGCGTCATTAAGGCCCGGCCAATGGACAGCATTTGTTGTTCGCCGCCCGACAGTTGACTGCCCAAATTCGTCAATCGTTCGGCCAGCCGAGGAAATGTGTGCATGACGCGTTCGAGCGTCCAGTCATTGCGGTCATCACGGCCGGGGCGTGAGGCCATGACCAAGTTTTCACGCACAGTGAGGTTGCCAAACACACCGCGCCCTTCGGGCACATAGGCTACGCCACGGCGCGCCACTTCATGCGGGCGTGCTTTGGAGATGTCGTGGCCAAACAAACTGATGTGGCCATCACGCTGCTGAACATGACCGAGCAAGCTGCGAATGAGCGTGCTTTTGCCCATGCCATTGCGCCCCAGCAGACCCACGGTTTCGCCCTTGCGAATGTCGAGGCTCACACCGTGCAACACATGACTGCTGTCGTACCAAGCGTGGACGTCTTGGGCTTGCAAAATGATTTCAGAGCTGACAGACATCAGTGGTCTCCCAAGTAAGCGGTACGCACGTCGGGGTTGTTGCGCACTTCATCGGGTGTGCCAGTGGCAATGACCACGCCATTGACCATCACCGTGATGAGGTCGGCAATGCGAAACACCGCATCCATGTCATGCTCGACCAACAAAATGGCGTGGTCTTGCTTGAGCTCTTGTAAGAGGGTGAGCATGCGCTCGGTCTCTTCTGCACCCATGCCCGCCAAGGGTTCATCCAGCAGTAGCACTTGGGGAGCGGTGGCCAAGCACATGGCAATTTCAAGTTGGCGTTTTTGGCCATGGCTTAAAAAACCTGCTTGACGCTCTAACGCATCGCCCAAGCCCACCCGTGTTGCGACATCATGTGCGATGGTGCGGGTGGTGGCATCGGACTCTGCATTACGCCAAAAGCGCCATGCTTGTTGGTGCTGCGCTTGTGCAGAGAGGCGGCAGTTTTCAAGCACGGTGAAACTGGGGAAGATGGTGTTGCGTTGATAGCTGCGACCTAAGCCTGCACGCGCACGACGCGATTGCGTCCATTGCGACACATCTTGTCCCAAGAGTTCGACTTGGCCTGATGAGGGCGGAAATTCGCCAGACATCAAGTTGATGAGTGTGGATTTGCCCGCACCGTTGGTACCAATCACTGCATGAACTGTGCCCCGCGTGAGCGTGAGCGACACATCATTGACAGCGACCAAGCCACCCCAGCGACGGGTGAGGTGCAAGCCTTGAAGGAGGATGTCTTGCGTCATGTGTGTTTCTCCACCGTGGTGTCGACAGTGGTGTTATTGCGGCGTCCAGATAAGCGCTCACGAAATTGAGCGGGCAGTGCCACCAAACCATGCGGGATGAAGGCCACGCACGCCATGATGGTCAAACCTAGACTCAAGTGCCAGTGCTTGGCATAACTGCCAAAGACAGCTTCGGATTGAAACAGCTCTTGCAGCAATGCAAAGGCAAATGCCCCCAGCAGTGCGCCGCGCATATGGCCCAAGCCTCCCAAAATAATCATCACCAAGACGGCCCCGCTGAGGTGCCAACTTAGCAACTCGGGGTTGACAAAACCATCCTTGATGGCAAATAAGTAGCCAGCCCAACCTGCCATGGCACCCGATAGTGTGAACGCCGCAAGTTTGTAGGGGTATACCGAAAAACCAGTGGCTTTCATGCGTTGTTCGTTCACGCGAATGCCCGCAAGGGCGCGCCCAAACGGCGAGCGCAGTAGCTGCGATAAAAACAAAAATCCCACCAGCAAGCTCAGCCAAATCAGGCCGTACATGTGCGCGGGCTTGTCTAAATCAATCCAGCCCCATGTGGGTTTGACGTACATGTAAATGCCGTCGGTGCCACCGCCCAAAGGCGTGTCATGCACCACGTAGTAGGCCATTTGCGAAAACGCCAGTGTGACCATGATGAAGTACACACCTTGGGTGCGCAGCGACAGGGCACCGACCGCCACGGCATACACCGCTGCCAGCGCAATGGCGCTGAGCAACGACATCCACAACGAGGGGGCGCTACCGTCGGTGGGGGACAACAAAATGGCCGCATAAGCACCAATGCCAAAAAAGGCGGCCTGACCAAAGCACACCAAGCCGGTGCTGCCCACCAAAAGCTCAAGGCTCAAGGCGAGTAAGGCATAGATCATGATCTTGGCTACCAAGTCGGAGCCATAAGAGCCCGCCATGACAGGCCACAGCGCGAGCAGACCAAAAAATGCAAGAACGAAAGAAGTGGGATGACGCATGAGTTTGTTCTCAGTCCTTGAATAAACCATGGGGGCGCCACAACAAAATCAGCGCCATCAAGACATACACCAGCACACCTGCAGCTTGGGGGAGCAACACTTTGCCAAAGGTATCAACCAAACCAATCAGCAGCGCTGCCAGCAGCGCACCTTTGATAGAGCCAATACCACCAATGACCACCACCACAAAGCAGATGATCAGCACCGAATTGCCCATGCCTGGGTACACGCTAGACACAGGCGCGGCGATCATGCCGGCAAACACCGCCAGTGCGACGCCGATGGCAAACACAATGCGGTAGAGCAACGTGATGTCGATCCCAAGGCTTTGCACCATTTCTCGGTTGGCGGTGCCCGCGCGAATCATCATGCCCAAGCGCGTGCGTGTGAACACAAACCACATGGCCCCAGCCAGCAGCAAACATACGCCACTCATGAACAGGCGGTAGACAGGGTAGGTCATCACCTCATTGAGCGAGAAGGCCCCATTGAGCCATTCGGGCACTGTGACACCATGCACGTCGTCACCCACGAGCATGCTGCGCAGTTCTTCAAACACCAAAATCAAGCCATAGGTCATGAGCACTTGTTGCAAGTGCTCTCGCTCGTAGAGGTAGCTGAAAAATGCCCACTCCAGCACATAACCGAGGATGACGGAGAGCACCAATCCCACTGCCAGTGTGCTGAAAAACGCACCACCAAAAATAGCCGACACAGCCGGTGCCAAGGCGTAGGCCATGTAGGCCCCGATCATGTAGAAGCTGCCGTGCGCCAAATTGATGACGCCCATGATGCCGAAGATCAGCGTCAGGCCCGAGGCCACCAGGAACAACAGCAGTCCGTATTGGACTGCGTTGAGACACTGGATTAGAAATGTTGCAAAGTCCATCAAGGTACTCTGTTACATCTTGCAGCCGAGGCCTGGGTCAGTCAGGGCTTTGGAGGCAATGCTGTCCACCACGTTTTCTTTGCCCACCACTTTGCGCAAGTAAATGTCTTGCACGGGGTTGTGGCTCTTGGACATGGTGAACGCACCGCGTGGGCTGTCGATCTTGGCCGCACGAACGGCTTGTGCAAAACCTTGGATGTTTTTCGCGTCACCTTTGGTGGCGTTCAAACCAATGCCCAAAATTTGGCCTGCGTCATAGCCTTGCACGGCGTACACGTCGGGTTGCAACTTGTAGGTTTTGGCGTAGGCCAAGCGGAAGTTTTGGTCGCGCTTGCTGTTGAGGTTGTCAGCGTAGTGCAGCGTGGTGAACAAACCTTCGGCGTCAGAGCCTTGGGCGTCCAAGGTGCCATCGGTCAAGAAGCCAGAGCCATAGAGTGGAATGGTTTTCTTCAGACCTGCGGCTGAATAATCTTTCACAAACTTCACCGCACCACCGCCTGCAAAGAAGGTGAACACGGCATCAGGCTTGGTCGCTGCAATTTCGGTCAGCAGTGCTTGGAACTCGACGTTGGGGAAGGGCAGGTTGAGCTCTTTCACCACGGTGCCCCCGTTTTTCTCGAAGCTCTCTTTGAAGCCTTTGACGTTTTCATCACCCGCTGCATATTTCCAAGTGATGGTTACGACTTTTTTATGACCCTTCTTGGCAGCGACTTCGCCCATCGCATAACCCGATTGCCACATGGTGAAGCTGGAGCGGAAGATGTTGGGCGCGCACATGGGGCCAGTGATGGCAGCTGCACCCGCGTTAGGCACGATCAACAAAGTACCTGACTCTTTAGCCGCTTTGGCCATCGCCATCGCCACACCGCTGTGCACGGTGCCCACGATCACGTCGACGTTGTCGCGCTTGATGAGTTTGTTCACGTTGTCGGTGGCTTTGGATGGGTCGCTTTCATCGTCCACACGTACAAACTCAACTTCGCGGCCAGCAATTTTTCCACCTTGTTCGGCCACATACAAACGGAAACCGTTGTCGATAGCAGTGCCCAGCGAGGCAAAGGTGCCTGTGGCGGGCAGCATGAAGCCCACTTTGAGTTTGCCTTGAGGTTGCGCTTGCGCCCAAGTGGCAGGCGCGGCTGCGATCAGTGCCAATGCGGCGGCAGAAATCAGAACGTTTCTTTTTTGCATGGTTGTCTCCTGGTTTTATTTAAGGTTGCACGGTGAGGGAAAGTTGCGCTTGAAAGAAGCTCACACAGGCTTGTGTGAGTGCTTGCGGTTGATCACGGTGAGGTGAGTGGCCACAGTTCTCCAGTTCAAGCAGTTGTGTGTGTGGCACGTGTTGTTGGATGTCGCGAATTTGTGCCAGCGTGCCGTATTCATCGTTGATGCCTTGAACCGCCAATACAGGGCAAGTGATGGAAGAGAGTTCTTTTTCGATCGACCAATTGCGAAATTCGGAAGAGAGCCAAATGCGGTTCCACCCCCAAAACGCAGAGTCCACATCGGCATGGTATCGAGCGAGGCGCTGACGTAAATCAGTGTTTACATAGGCCTCTTTGGCCTGCGCAATGCTGGTGACCGACACGTCTTCGACGCGGATATGCGGGGCCAGCACCATCACACCTGCGGTGGCGTGACGCGCGGCGTACAGCAGCGTTATCGATGCGCCATCGCTGTGGCCAAAGAGCCACGGCGCTTGTGTGACACTCAGGGCTTTGAGCAACGCGGGCAACACCTCGTGCGCTTGGACGTGCATGAAGTCGGGTGCCCAATGTTCGTGGACCTCGCGTGGGGTGGACTGACCATAGCCCGGACGAGAGTACACCAAGCCGCGCACGCCCAGTGCGTCGCACAGTTGTTGTGGATAGTCGCGCCACATGGCGAGCGAGCCCAAGCCTTCGTGCAAAAACACAAACAGCGGTGCCTCGGCCAAGCGCGCATTGAGCCACTGGTGCTCTATGCGCACGCTGCGACCTTGCCAGTCGAGGTTGACGAAGGAGGTGCTCATCAGCCTTGCGCTTCTTGAGCGCGCAGTTTGAAGCGCTGAATTTTGCCGGTGGCAGTCTTGGGTAACTCGGTGACAAACTCAATCACGCGTGGGTATTTGTAGGGGGCGAGTTTGTCTTTCACAAAGGCTTTGAGTTCTTCATCGCTGACCGTTGCACCGTCTTTGCGCACCACAAAGGCTTTGGTTTTGGTCAAACCTTCGCTGTCGTTGATGCCAATCACTGCGGCTTCGAGCACAGCTGGGTGTTGAATGAGCGTGGCCTCGACTTCAAAGGGGCTGACGTAAATGCCGCTGACTTTGAGCATGTCGTCACTGCGCCCACCGTAGGTGTAGGTACCGTCGGCGTTGCGCACGTATTTGTCGCCGCTCTTGGTCCAACCGCCTTGAAAGGTTTCGCGACTTTTCTCGCGGTTGCCCCAGTACATGAGTGCTGCGGATGGGCCTTTGATGTAGAGGTCGCCGGGTTCGCCGTCGGGCACGGCGTTGCCATCGTCACCGCGCAACTCAATGTCGTAGCCGGGCACGGGCCAGCCGGTGGTGCCGTAGCGCACCTCGTCGGGTTTGTTGGACAAGAAGATGTGCAGCATTTCGGTGGAGCCGATGCCGTCAACGATGTTCACGCCAAAGTGTGCGGTAAAGCGCTCGCCCAATTCGGCAGGCAAAGCCTCGCCTGCAGATGACACCAAGCGCATCGACACTTGTTCTTTGCTCGGCAAGTTGGGGTGGGCCAACATGCCCGCAAAGCCAGTGGGTGCACCAAAGAATACGGTGGGTTTAACGCCACCCACACCTCCCGTCATGCGCTTGAATGTGGCATCGGGTGTGGGGCGCTCGGCCATCAAAATGGCGCATGCGCCGACCGTCATGGGGAAGGTCAGGCCGTTGCCCAAGCCGTAGGCAAAGAACAACTTGGCAGCAGAGAAGCACACATCGTGTTCGGTGATTTGCAGCACATCTTTGCCATACAGCATCGACGTCCAATAGGGGTTGGCATGCGAATGCACCGTGCCTTTGGGACGGCCTGTGGAGCCTGATGAGTACAACCAAAAACCAGGGTCATCGGCGTTGGTGGTGGCTGGCTTGGTCAATGGCTGATGCGCTTGCAAGAAGGCGTCGAATTCCACCTCAGCAGGGTGCAAGGGCGCTGCGGGTTTGGACACGATGACCTTGGTCACCTCGTGGTCCGACTTGATCATGGCCGCGGTGAGCGCGGGCAGCAAAGCACCCGACACCAACACCGCTTGCGCACGCGAGTGCTCCAGCATGTAGGCGTAGTCATCGGGTGTGAGCAGTGTGTTCACGGCCACGGGCACCAAGCCTGCGTACATCGCACCTAAAAAGCTCACGGGCCAATCGTTGCAGTCGTGCATGAGCAGCAGCACGCGTTCTTCGCGCTTTAGCCCCAAGCTGCGCAAGCCTGCGGCCAAGCTGCGCACGCGTTGCGACAAGGCACCATAGGTGAGCGTGCCTTGGTCATCGATGAAGGCGGGGCGGTCGGCATGTGCGGCATTGCGTTCGAGCAAAAACTGCGCGAAGTTGAACTGCTCGGGTGGCGCTGCAACGTCTTGGGTGGTGGTGTGGGTTGTCATGTTTGTCTCCTCCAAGTCTTGGCTGTGGGGTTTATTTGAGTTGTGACAACACCTTGGTGCTGGCTTGTATGGCGGCTCGGCGGTTGTAGAAATTGAGCGCTCTTAAACCGCCCAACTCTTCGCCACCTCCGGCGCGGCCAGGGCCGCCGTGCAGAGACTGTGGCATCACGTTGCCGTGGCCGGTGTGCAGTGCGGCCACATCGGGCGAGATGACGTGTACGCGGCCATGGCTGTCGGTGAGCTCGGGAATGGCTTTACCTAATGCAGTCACGTCACTGCCATAGACGGAGGCCACCAAGGAACCTTGGCCACGACGGATGAGTTGCAGCGCGTGGCCGAGGTCGTTGTTACGGTAAGGCACCAGCGTGGCCACGGGGCCAAACACTTCGGTGTCGTGCACGCGGTCGGCGGCATCGCTGCCTGCGGCGTCGCGTGTGCCTAAGAGCGTTGGGCCTACGCAGCATGCAACCGCAGCGTCAGCATCTACCAACGCCTGTGTGCTGCCGTCGTGCAGCACGGCAGCTTGCGCTTTCAAATAGGTCAAGCCATCACGCACAGCGTTGAACTGTTCGCGGTTCACCACAGCGCCCATGCGCACGGTGTCATTGCGTGGGTTGCCCACGGTGGTTTTGGCCAAGCGTGCAGACAGGGCTTGGGCCACGCTGTCGTACAAACTTTCGGGCACCAACACACGGCGAATGGCGGTGCATTTTTGGCCCGACTTAACCGTCATTTCGCGCGCCACTTCTTTGACCAACAAATCGATGGCTTCGCTGCCAATTGCTTCGCCTGGCAACAGAAAGGCCGAGTTGACGCTGTCGGCTTCGATGTTCACACGCACCGATTTTTTAGTCACCGCAGGGTGCGAACGAATGATGGCGGCGGTGTCGGCAGAGCCTGTGAATGACACCACATCAAAGGGTTCAAGTTGGTCCATCAGTCCAGCCGAGCTGCCGCAAATCACAGAGATGGCACCGGCGGGGAAGATGCCCGCATCCACCACGTCTTTGACCATGCGTTGTGTGAGCCATGCGGTGGTGGTTGCAGGCTTGACGATCACGGGCACGCCTGACAAGAGCGCAGGCGCTGCTTTTTCCCACAAGCCCCATGAAGGAAAGTTGAACGCATTGATGAACAGCGCCACGCCGCGTGTGGGGGTGAGCACGTGTTGTGATTGAAACAGCGGGTCTTTGCCCAAACGCACCGAGTCGCCATCGTGCATGAAGTGGGTGTCACCCAAACTCTCGCCCATCTTGGCATAGGTGCTGAGGGTGTAGATGCCGCCGTCCACGTCCACCGCAGTGTCGTTTTTCACGGTGCCGCTGTTGGCGGTGGAGATGTCGTAATACGCATCGCGGCTGGCTTGCAACACTTTGGAGGCAGCGCCGAGCATGGCCGCGCGTTGGGCATAGGTGAGGGCGCGCAGTGCTGCACCGCCGTGGTGGCGGGCAAAGGCGAAGGCGGCGGCTAGGTCTAGGCCGGATGCGTCGACGCGCACCAGCTCAGTGCCCAGCACTGGGTCGTGCAAGGCTGTGCCTGCACCTTTGCCGCTTTGCCATTGGCCGCTGACGTAGTTAGAGAGAAGTTCGGTCATGGGGGCTTTCTTTGTTTGGCGAATTTTTATTTTGTGAATTCAATGTCACCGTTGGGCAACAAGTACAAGACCAAGGCACGGCCTTGAGTCACGGTAGGGCGGTGCGCACTGCTGGGTGGGCAGACCAGCCAACCCGCAGGGCGTCCGTCAAATGTGGCATCGCCTTCGATGGGCATGATGAGGTCAATTTCGCCTTGTGGGTGCACATGGTGTGGGCCCGCCACGTTTGCCATGTCCACCACGTCGACGGAAAAACCGTGCAGGTCTTCTGACGGTTTGAAGATGCGGCCATAGCGCAAACCACCGCCTTCGTATTTGCACAGCCAACCTTGGGCCACGCCTTCTTCACACGACTGCTTGAGTTCGCGATAAGTGGGGGTGTCCGTGCCTAAGTTGGCATTCAGCCATTCGTCTAATGCGCTGTTGAGAGGTCGGTGGTGAATCTGGGTCGTGACGGCCGCGAGGCGAGTTTTGAACCGGGATTGGGCCTGTGCCATGGCATCGGCTGAGACTTGGGTGCTTGTCATACGCTCCAACATGAATTATTATGCTTGCACGAAGACTAACATGCGATAAACCGCACGTCTAGCATTATATTGCATGTTCTAGGGTTAGTCCTAGGGCTGAACGACTGGAAGAGACACATGGCAGAGGTGGTTGAGGTAAAGAACCCTTTCTTGGCAGCGCTGGGCGAACGCGTGCGTGCACTGCGTGCGCGTCGTGGGCTCACGCGCAAAGCCGTGGCCGTGGCAGCCAATGTGTCTGAGCGGCATTTGGCAAGTTTGGAATACGGCGAAGGCAATGCGTCTATCTTGGTGCTCTTGCAAGTTGCGGGCGCCTTGCAATGCACCTTGGCTGAGCTGTTGGGCGACGTGACCACCAGCTCACCCGAGTGGTTGCTGCTGCGCGAAATGCTGAGCACGCGCAGCGAGGCAGATTTGCGCCGCGTGCGCGAACAAGTGTCCGTCTTGTTTGGCACCACGCAAGAGGCGGCACGCACCAACCGCATTGCACTCATTGGTTTGCGCGGGGCTGGCAAAACCACACTGGGCCAACGCTTGGCCAAAGACTTGGGCTATGCCTTCATTGAGCTGAGCCGTGAAATTGAAAAGTTTGCGGGTTGCAGCATCAGCGAAATTCACAACCTCTATGGCACCAACGCCTACCGCCGCTACGAGCGTCGCGCCTTGGAAGAGGCCATTCAGATTTACCCAGAAGTCATCATTGCCACGCCGGGTGGCTTGGTGTCGGACTCGGCCACCTTGAATGAAATGCTCTCGCATTGCTACACCGTGTGGCTGCAGGCCAAGCCTGAAGACCACTTGTCACGCGTGGCCGCACAAGGCGACATGCGACCGATGGCGGGCAGCGCCGAAGCGATTGACGACTTGAAGATGATTTTGGAAGGTCGCTCCGCCTTTTACGCCAAGGCTGACATGATCTTTGACACCAGCGCCCAATCGCTGGAAGACAGTTTTCAAACCTTGCGTGCGCGGCTGCGGGCGGTGATCAAGCTGCCGAATTGAGCTTGTGTGGTCAAGCCAGTTTTTAGATGACGCAAGCCTGAAATGAGGCTTACCTTTTCAAAGGGGCTGATTATTTTTGTTTCAACGCGGCAATAGAGATGCCTGAAGCAATGAATGTCAGACCCGCACTGATATTGAGACCCGCCACAACCCGAGGCCGTTCGCGTAACCATGACGCTAGGCGAGAGGCAAACACGCCCATCAATGCGAAGCCAATGGCCGTAAGAAACGCAAACCAAAAACCGTACACGAGCATTTGCATCGTGATGGAGCCACGTTCTGGGCTGACAAACTGAGGAATGAATGCGAGCACGAACAGTCCTGGTTTTGGGTTCAATGCCGCAGAAAAAAAACCAGTTGTCAAGATTGTTCGCAGGGATTGATTGGCAGCAGGCTCAAATGTTATGAAACTTCGTGAGCGTAAAACCTTGACTCCTAGCCAGAGCAGATAACCTGCCCCAAGCAGTTTGATCACCAAGAACGCAACCGTTGATGTTTGCATCAATACGGTTAATCCGAATGTGGCTGTAGCAACGTGAAACAAGATCCCAAATCCTGATGAAAAGCCGGAAATACATGCGGCTAGTCGGCCTTGGCTAAGTCCACGCCCTACAGCAAGTAAATTGTCTGGTCCCGGAGCGAGAACGAGAAGAATGCATGCTGATGTGTAGGCAATCCAAATATCTAAGGGGAACATCATGTCAATTCTTTTATGTTGGGTTGAATCATAGGGCGCTAAGCAATAGCAGCCAGCCCTTTTTGCTGAATCACAGTCAGTAAACGCAGAGCAGGGCCGCCTGGTTTCTTCACCCCGCGCTCCCAGTCGGAGACCAAGTTTTTGGACACATTGAGGTAGCGTGCAAACACGGGTTGTGAAATGTGTTCACGTGCGCGAATGGCCTTGATTTCATCTGGGGCGAACGCTTGCACAGACGTGAGGCAAGCCTCGTCAAATTCACGCATGGTTTGTTTGTCGATGGCACCCACATCTTGCAAGGCCTCCATCGTTTCATGGATGGCGGCCAAAGCGTCACTGCGATATTTTTTAGTCGTCATGTTTTACCTCTTCTAATTGCCCGTTTTCGATCAGCAGATGGATGTGCTCGTCTGACATACCCAAGACATGCTTGGCTGCTTTTTTAAATTGAGCCACATCATCGGCTTGGATATTGGCAAGTTCATTCTTTGGAAAACCGAATACAAAAAATGCCTTATCCCCTTGGCGATACATCACGATGGTTCTGTATCCCTTTGATTTGCCACCACCTTGGCGAGCAATGCGTAATTTGATGACGCCAGAACCTAAGCTGGCATCCACCAATCCTCGCTCTGCGTCTTGCACTGCCGCCCAGAGTTGTTGGTCGGAAAGGTTTTCTTTTCTGGCAAACCGTCCGAACCACGCGTTTTTGAAAACTCGCAAATCTAGTGCCTTGTGAATGTTTTTAATATATCACACAAAGTGTGATGATTTCCTCGCGTGGGTCTGACCCTTTGCTGCAAGCGTTTGAAGTTTCGGTAATCACGCGACAAGATGGCGCGGCTTTGACTCGGCATTTTTTAAACAGCGGAGTTCTTGGAGGGAGATGCGCTTCTTGCTGGCCTTAGGTAGTTTCCCTTGTTTGCATAAAAATGCATGTTTTATTTGGTTTGTTGCAATATACTGCATCAAAGAGGTGAGCAGCCTCTGTGTATGCAACCGCAAATTTGCCAGATTTAACTTGGAGACAGAGACATGAGCCAGCCCACCACGGTCAACTATCAGATGGAGCCGAGCCAGTACCAACACTGGTCTGTGAAGTACGAAGGCGAGATCGCTACCTTGCAACTCAACATCAACGAAGACGGCGGCATTCGCCCTGGCTACAAACTCAAGCTCAACAGCTATGACTTAGGCGTGGACATTGAGTTTTATGACGCGCTGAACCGCATCCGTTTTGAGCACCCCGAAGTCAAGAGCGTGGTGGTCACCAGCTTGAAAGACCGCATCTTCTGCTCAGGCGCCAACATTTTCATGTTGGGTGTTTCGACCCACGCATGGAAGGTGAACTTCTGCAAGTTCACCAACGAAACTCGCAACGGCATTGAAGACAGCAGCCGCCACAGTGGTTTGAAGTTTGTGGCAGCCGTAAACGGCGCTTGCGCTGGCGGCGGCTACGAAATGGCTTTGGCTTGCGACGAAATCGTGTTGGTGGATGACCGCTCATCGTCTGTGTCATTGCCAGAGGTGCCCTTGCTGGGTGTGTTGCCAGGTACAGGTGGCCTGACCCGCGTGACTGACAAACGCAAAGTGCGCCACGACCATGCGGACCTCTTTTGCACCAGCGTTGAAGGTGTGCGTGGCCAACGCGCCGTTGACTGGCGTTTGGTAGATGAAATTGCCAAGCCTGCCCAATTTGCAGCCGCCGTGCATGCACGTGCCAGCCAGCCAGCAGCGCACTGCAAGCGCCCAGGTGCCGCCGCCGCTGGCCAAGGTGTGACCTTGACACCGCTCAAGCGTGTGATCGGTGCAGACAGCATCTCTTATGAGTATGTGCAAGTGGCCATTGACCGCGCCAAGCGCACCGCCACCTTGACCGTGCATGCGCCCAAGGCCGCATTGCCCGATACGGTTGCTGCCATTCAAGCCGCGGGTGCCAATTGGTACCCATTGCAAATGGCCCGCGAGTTGGACGATGCGATTTTGAATTTGCGCACCAACGAACTCGACATCGGCACATGGTTGCTCAAAACTGCGGGTGACGCCAAGCTCGCTTTGCAAAGCGATGCCATCTTGGCTCAGCACCAAGACCATTGGTTGGTCAACGAAACCATTGGTTTGTTGCGTCGCACCTTGGCCCGCGTGGATGTGACCTCGCGTTCTTTGTTTGCGTTGATTGACGAAGGCTCTTGTTTTGTCGGCACCTTGGCTGAGTTGGCTTTTGCGGCAGACCGCGCCTACATGCTCGACTTGCCAGACAGCCCAGAAAAAGCGCCCCGCATTGCGTTGAGCGAGATGAACTTTGGGTTCTTCCCCATGGTCAACCACCAGTCACGTTTGCAACGCCGCTTCTACGAAGAGGTGGGCCCGCTCGAAGGCGCACGCGCTGTGGTGGGCCAATCTCTGGATGCGCAAAAAGCTTTGGCATTGGGCTTGGTCACGGCCGCACCTGACGACATTGACTGGGCAGACGAAATTCGTTTGGCTGTGGAAGAGCGTGCCGCGATGTCACCCGACAGCTTGACGGGCTTGGAAGCCAACTTGCGCTTTGCGCAAAAAGAAAGCATGGAAACACGCATCTTTGGCCGTTTGTCGGCATGGCAAAACTGGATCTTCAACCGCCCCAATGCGGTGGGCGAAAAAGGTGCTTTGAAGGTGTATGGCAAAGGCGAAAAAGCCGCATTCGATCTCAACCGCGTTTAATTTTCACAAGGAGACTCTCATGTCCGGTATCAACTACAGCGAAAAAATTCCTAACAACGTCAACCTCAGCGAGGACCGTACCTTGCAACGTGCTTTGGAGCATTGGCAGCCCAACTACCTTCAATGGTGGCAAGACATGGGCCCTGACGGCTCGCAAAATTTTGACGTCTACCTGCGCACAGCGGTGAGCGTGGACCCACAAGGCTGGGCCCAATTCGGCCACGTGAAGATGCCTGACTACCGTTGGGGCATTTTCTTGAACCCCGCTGAGCAAGACCGCAAGGTCCACTTTGGCGACCACATGGGCGAAGCCGCTTGGCAAGACGTGCCTGGCGAACACCGCGCTAACCTGCGCCGCATCATCGTGACGCAAGGCGACACCGAGCCAGCATCGGTCGAGCAACAACGTCACCTCGGGCTGACGGCACCTAGCCAATACGACTTGCGCAACTTGTTCCAAGTGAACGTGGAAGAAGGCCGCCACCTGTGGGCGATGGTGTATTTGCTGCACAAATACTTCGGCAAAGATGGCCGTGAAGAAGCGGAAGCACTGCTCGAGCGCAACAGCGGCAATGCCGACAACCCACGCATCTTGCAAGCGTTCAACGAGAAGACGCCCGACTGGTTGAGCTTCTTCATGTTCACCTACTTCACAGACCGTGATGGCAAGTTCCAGTTGTGCGCCTTGGCCGAATCTGCGTTTGACCCACTGGCTCGCACCACCAAGTTCATGTTGACCGAAGAAGCGCACCACATGTTTGTGGGCGAGTCTGGCGTGAGCCGCACCATCCAGCGCACCGTGGACGTGATGAACCAACTCAAGACCGACGACGTAGCCAAGCTGCGTGCTGCGGGCGTGATTGATTTGCCCACCATCCAGCGCTACATCAACTTCCACTTCTCGGTGACCATCGACTTGTTCGGTGCCGACCAATCGTCCAACGCTGCGACCTTCTACAGCTCAGGCCTCAAAGGCCGTTACGAAGAAGGCAAGCGCACGGATGACCACGTGCTCAAAGGCAATAGCTACAAGATCTTGGCGGTTGAAAATGGCTCTCTGATCGAAAAAGAAGTGCCCATGCTCAATGCCTTGAACGAAGTGCTGCGCGACGACTACATCACCGATTCCAAAGGCGGTATTGACCGTTGGAACCGCGTGATTGAGAAAGCAGGCATTCAGTTCAAGCTGGCTGCACCGCACAAAGCTTTCCACCGCAACATCGGCACTTTGTCGGGTGCCAAAATCGCCCCCGATGGCCGCGTGGTGAGCGACGCTGAGTGGTCCGCTAAAGTGGACGAGTGGTTGCCATCAAGCGAAGACCGCGCTTATGTGGCCAGCCTGATGGGTCGTGTGGTTGAGCCAGGCAAGTTTGCCAACTGGATCGCACCTCCTGTGATGGGCATCAACCGCCAACCCGTGGACTTTGATTACGTCCGTTTCAACTGATCGTTATTGAACTGTCATTGCCATGAATGCACCTGCCGAACTTTTTAACCAGCATTTGATCGACCCGGAAATTTGTATCCGGTGCAACACGTGCGAGGCCACCTGTCCGGTGGGTGCCATCACGCATGACAGCCGCAACTATGTGGTGATTGCCGATAAGTGCAATTTCTGCATGGCCTGTGTGCCACCGTGCCCCACAGGCTCGATTGACAACTGGCACATGCGCCCCAAATCTGTGGCCTACACCGTGGAAGAACAACTGTCGTGGGACGAGTTACCTGCCGTGTTGTCGGAGAGCGAATTGGTGGCGTTGGGCGCTGACTCGGCATCCGTTGCTACATCTGTCTCGACAGCGGTGACCGAAGCTTCAACAGCCTCGCTTGCCGCTTCCGCAGGTCAGGGCGATGTGTTCAATTCGGCAGCGTTCGGTGCCACCGTGCCCCCTTGGTCGGCGGCCCATCCGTACACCAATTTGCATGCGCCCAAAGCGCCGACCACGGCCACCGTCGTGGGCAATGTGCAAGTCAACGAAGCAGGCACAGTCAACGAAACCCACCACATCGTGCTGGACTTTGGCCATATGCCGTTCCCCGTGTTGGAAGGTCAATCGATTGGCATCGTGCCGCCTGGCGCGGACGCGCAAGGCAAGTCGCACCATGCACGTCAATACTCCATCGCCAGCCCTCGCAATGGCGAGCGTCCTGGTTACAACAACCTGTCCATCACCGTCAAACGTGTGGTGGAAAACCATGAGGGCAAGCCTGTCAAAGGCGTGGCCTCGAACTATTTGTGTGACCTGAAAACAGGTGACACCGTGCAAGTGATTGGCCCGTTTGGCAGCAGCTTCTTGATGCCCAATCACCCCAAGTCCAACATCGTCATGATTTGCACGGGCACGGGCAGTGCGCCCATGCGTGCGATGACCGAGTGGCGTCGTCGCTTGCGCCAAAGCGGCAAGTTTGAAGGCGGCAAGCTCATGCTGTTCTTCGGCGCACGCACCCAAAAAGAATTGCCTTACTTTGGCCCGCTGCAAAAGCTGCCTAAAGATTTCATCGACATCAACTTTGCGTTCTCTCGCGAACAAGGTCAAACCAAACGCTATGTGCAAGACCTGTTGCGCGAACGCAGTGCCGACCTTGTGGCCTTGCTCAAAGACCCCAACACCTACATCTACGTGTGCGGCTTGAAGAGCATGGAAGAGGGCGTGGTGTTGGCCCTGCATGATGTGGCCACCCAAGCTGGCTTGAACTGGGACAGTGTGGGCCAGTCGCTCAAGCAAGAAGGCCGTTTGCATTTGGAGACCTATTGATGAGCCAAGCGTTTCAAACCCTCGTCATCACGGAGCGTGGTGCAGGTGTGGCACAAATTAATATGTCACGCCCACAGGTGTTCAACGCCTTTGACGAGGTGATGATTGGCGAACTGGACGCTGCATTTGCCCAACTCAGCCAAGACGACAGCGTGCGCGTCATCGTGCTCGCTGGCGAAGGTAAACACTTCAGTGCTGGCGCAGATTTGCAATGGATGCAGCGTGCCAGCGAGGCTTCTCTGGCATGGAATACCGCAGACGCACACCGCTTTGCAGGCATGTTGCACCGCATTGCTACATGCCCCAAACCCACCGTGGCCCGTGTGCAAGGCGCGGCTTTGGGGGGCGGTGTGGGGTTGACGTGCGCGTGCGACATGGCGGTGGCTGCCGACAACGCGAGCTTCGCGGTGAGTGAGGCCAAATTTGGCATCTTGCCCGCTGTGATTGGCCCTTATGTGGTGAACGCTGTGGGCAAACGCAATGCACGTTATTTGGCGTTGACCACCAGCCGCATAGATGCGGCGACAGCCCTGAGCATGGGCATGGTTCAGCGTGTGGTGAGCGCGGATGCACTCGATGCAGAAGTGGACCGTGTGGTAACCGACCTCGTGGCCGGTGGCCCACAAGCGCAAATTGAAATCAAACACCTGATGGACCAACTCAGCGTGGCGCCTGTGTCAGACGCCGTGCGTGAGCTCACAGCCAGCACCATTGCACGCGTGCGTGGCACGGACGAGGCGCGTGAAGGCTTTGCGGCTTTCTTGGGCAAGCGTCCTGCCCAATGGATTCCCAAATAAGAATTCCTCAATCAACATTTTTCGATGAGCACACACAACTTAAAGCAAGCTCCCCTTTGGGGGGTGGCCGCCTTGCGTGCGCTAGCGCGTCAGCCCTTGGTTGCAACACGCCGCACACGCATAGGAGAGGTGCATTGAAGTTTGCTGAATTTCACACCGACCAAGTCCTGCATGCTGGCCCTTATGCGGTAAGAGAAACCGAGGTGCTGGACTTCGCCAAGCAATGGGATCCGCAGTGGTTTCACACCGACCCCGAGGCCGCCGCGTGTGGCCCATTTGATGGGCTCATTGCCAGTGGCTAGCACACATGCGCTATCGCAATGCGTTTGGTTGCAGATACATTTTTGGCAGGGTCAGAGTCATATGCCTCTCCCGGCCTGGCTTACATCAAGTGGCCCAATCCATTGAGACCCAATGACGAGCTAAAACTTCAAGCCACTGTATTGGAGACGCGTGTCTCGAAAAGTAATCCTAGCCTAGGTATTCTGCGGTGGCGCTGGCAACTACATAACGATAAAGGCTTAGAGGTGTTGGATTTAGAAGTCACGAGTTTGTTCAAGCTTCATTAACGTTTTCATTAGATTTTTTATGAACCAAGCCTATATTTGCGATGCAATTCGCACCCCCTTTGGTCGCTATGGTGGCGCATTGAGCTCAGTTCGTACAGATGATTTGGGCGCTATTCCCATCCAAGCTTTGATGCAACGTAATCCGCAAGTTGACTGGTCGGCAGTGACAGACGTCATCTACGGTTGCGCGAATCAGGCAGGAGAAGACAACCGCAACGTGGCTCGTATGAGCAGCCTGCTTGCAGGCTTGCCGGTAGAGGTGTCAGGCTCTACGGTCAACCGTTTGTGTGGTTCTGGTCTTGATGCAATTGGGACGGCTGCCCGCGCCATTAAGTCGGGTGAAGCGGGGTTGATGATTGCTGGCGGTGTCGAGAGTATGAGCCGTGCGCCATTTGTGATGCCCAAAGCAGAAAGCGCCTTCAGTCGAAATAACGCGGTCTACGACACCACCATTGGTTGGCGCTTCGTCAACAAGTTGATGAAGGAAAAGTATGGCGTGGATTCCATGCCGGAGACAGCTGAAAACGTTGCGGTCGATTACAAGATTGAGCGTGAAGCACAAGACCGAATGGCGATGAATAGTCAGTTGCGTGCCGTGGCGGCGCAAAAGGCGGGGCATCTGGCAAGAGAAATCGTTCCAGTCATGATTCCTCAGAAAAAAGGGGACCCAATCGTCGTAGATCAGGATGAGCATCCGCGTGAAACGAGTTTGGAAACTTTGGCCAAACTCAAAGGGGTGGTTCGCCCTGACGGTAGTGTCACCGCAGGGAATGCCTCAGGTGTGAATGATGGTGCTTGTGCTGTTTTGCTTGCAGGTGAGGCTGAGGTGGCGAAGTATGGTTTGACGCCCAAAGCGCGCGTTGTCGGGATGGCAGCTGCGGGTGTTGCGCCACGAGTGATGGGCATCGGACCCGCGCCCGCAACTCTGAAAGTGTTGGCGCAAACAGGTCTGACACTTGAACAAATAGATGTCATTGAGCTCAATGAGGCATTTGCTGCGCAGGGCCTAGCGGTGTTGCGTATGTTGGGCTTGAAAGATGACGATGCGCGCGTGAATGCGTGGGGCGGTGCGATTGCGTTGGGCCATCCGTTGGGTGCATCAGGCGCACGCTTGGTGACGACAGCAATCAATCGATTGCACGCGACGGGTGGACGCTATGCCTTGTGCACGATGTGCATTGGTGTGGGGCAGGGCATCGCTCTGATTCTTGAAAAAGTGTCATAAATTGATCAGATCTTCAAAGAAGCCTCGCTCCATCCGCAGGATACGAAAAAGCGGGAGGACTATGACCACAATTGACGTGGCATGTCGGGCGCGCGGGATGCCTGCAACGCATTGATTAGCAAGCAACAGACAGCCAAGATTCTTAATGCGATCAAACCAGTTATCCATTGCGCGGGGTTTTCGCTTAAGTAAACGTAGGCATTGAAATAGTCCATGACCAAGGCTGTGATGGCAATGCCCACATACATCAAAGAGACTTTTTCAAAATACCAGTTTTTCAAATAGCTAAAGAGGTAAAAAGCACTGATGGCGATGATGAAACACGCACGAAAAACGAGGTAGCGCTCAAACGCCTGTGCATCAAGCATCCCCAGTTCAAAGTTACCGTTGGTCAGGTGTGAGAAGAACAGTAGTTTGACGACTTGTGAAATCACCACAACCAGCAAAAACAAGTTCCTATATTTGAACCATTTGTCTGGGGTGGTGACGGTAGGCGCATCTTCACGCATAAGCGCGCTCAACTCTTCAATGGTGATCAGCGGTTGGCCTGCATGTGAATTACGCATTGGCACCTTTCAACTTGATTGGCACTACAAGTCGAAAAAATTTTAAGCCGTGCGTGTTTTGTGTATGTGATGTTCCGATGAAGTACTGTAAAGAAAATGGTTATTAATGGATAAGCGGCTGAGGCTCAATGCGTTTGTTTTGTTCCGTTGACCCAGTCCAAGCCTTGTGCCAAGGCGTAGTTGGCCGCGTCATCGTGGGTAGCGAAGTCGTCAATGAAGCACATGACGCGCGCAGTGCTGGCGCTGCCATGCCCACTGGCGACTGAAACTTGGGCTACAAAACGGCCACTTGGTAAGGCGCGTGGGCAAGCGGCAATGCGGTATTTACCGAGGGTGATGGAATTATTTTGAATATGAATAGCAGGAATCATGGAGAACTTAAAAAAGTAGGACGACAAAACACAGCCCTGAAAGGGCTTGTTGAAATACGCGAAGAAGTGGGAATTTACTTAAACGCCCCTTTGCTAAGGGGCTGGCACGCGCGATGTAGAGGTGCGTGCTAGAAGTCGACTAAAGCGATGGGCCAATGTAACAGAGTTTGTGTTTTCGTGTGGAGCACACGTCGCTCAGTCAACTTTACCAATGCGTTGCACCAACATCACCATGTCTTTTGCGTCGTTTTGTACATAACGTTCGAACTCGGGCATGTCTTGAAACATGAATGAGGTGCCCGCTGCGGCTAGTGCTTGGTTGGCGCGGACATCCGTCGCTGCGAACTTGGCTGCTTGGCGCAGCTTTTCAACCACGTTAGGGGGCGTGTTAGCAGGTACAAACAAACCCGACCACTGTGCATAGGCGATGGGCACGCCCAGTTCTTTCAGACTGGGTACATCTGGCATCGTTGCCAAACGACCATCGCCCCAATGTGCCAAGGCTCGCAGTTTGCCAGCTTTGATCTGTTGCGTCACGCTGGCAGGCCCCGTCGAGAGCGCTTCAATTTGACCTGATAACAAAGCCATCACAGCAGGCCCTGCACCGGTATAGGGCACATGCAGCATGTAGCTAGAAGTCGCAACTTTGAGTTGCTCCATGGGAACGTGCATGGTGCCGTAGTTACCAGACGATCCAAATGACACTTTGGCTGGATTGCTTTTGACATAGGCCATGAATTCCGCATACGTTTTCCATGGACTGTCTGCTCGCACGACCAACACGGTGGGGTCTGCGCTGAACCGAGCAATCGGCTTGAGTTGGTCGAGCTGAAACATCGGCGTGCGTTTGAGCACTTTGTCGACCTCAGGCAGCACCACCAACGACGACAGCGCCATGAGCACGGTGTAGCCGTCGGGCTTTGATTTGGCCACTTGCGCCATGCCAATGCCACCACCTGCCCCGCCTTTGTTCTCCACAATCATCGTTTGCTTCAAATAACGGCCCATGGCCTCCGCCACAGGGCGCCCCACGGCATCGGCTACGCCACCTGGTGGGAATGGCACGAGCATGGTGATAGGTCGAGTGGGGTAATCCTCTTGCGCAAAGGCGGTGAGTGCGAAAGTCGCGGCCACCAAGGTCAAGGTTTTGAGGAGGGCTGTGCGTCGTGTCATGTTGGCCTTTGTGGGTTAGACGAACTTGTTTTCGATATGGCCAATGCCATCAATCTCCACGCGAACCACATCCCCTTTTTGCAAATAGCGCGGAGGCTTTAAGCCCATGCCAACACCAGCGGGGGTGCCCGTGGCGATGATGTCTCCGGGATACAGCGTGATGCCGCGTGAGATGGTTTCGATCAGCGTGGGAATGTCAAAAATCATGTTCTCGGTGGGGCCGTCTTGGCGCTGCTCGCCGTTGATCACGCCGCGCACACGGGTGTGTGTGCCATCCATCTCATCTGCCGTGACCAACCAGGGGCCCATGGGGCAAAAGGTGTCGAACGACTTGCCCATGTCCCATTGTTGGTGGCGCATTTGCACATCACGCGCCGTCACATCGTTGACGATGGTGTAGCCGAAGACGTGCTTTATGGCGTCAGCCGCCGTGATGTTTTTGCCGCCTTGGCCGATGATGACGGCCAGCTCAGACTCGTAATCAATTTGGTCGGAGATGGCAGCGCCTGGCAGATGCACATCGTCAAATGGGCCCACCACGCATTCGGGGACTTTGGTGAAGACGATAGGCCAGGCCTGAGTATTGGTATTGCTGTCTTTGAAGACAGAGGTCGACAACTCTTTGGCGTGCTCATGGTAGTTGCGGCCCACGCACCAGATATTGCGGCGAGGCAAAGGGATGGGGGCTTCCAAGTGCACGTCTGCGACGGCGACGGTATGACTCGTCAAAGCTGGTAGCTTGCCTCCTGCCATGACCATTTCAATCAGGTGCAGCGCGCCGTGGTGGGCCACTTCGGGCGTGACATCAAACGCGGTGACGTGAAGGCCATCGGCAGAGACTTGGCCGACGTGGCGTTGGTTGTGATGGCGGTAGGTGGCTATGCGCACAGAGGACTCCCAGATAAAAATTGAATCTGGCGCATGCTAAAGGGTGAGGCGGCTACTGAGAAGCGCGGTCTGTCATCTGTACGACTCGGGTTTCGCCCGTTGGTTTGCGCCCAACCAAGCCTGATGCCAGCGCAGTGCCCAACACAATGACCAAGGCGCAGCCCATCATCCAATGTGTGACGACTTCGTTTAAGAACACCACACCAAAGAGGTTGGCAAACACGGGAATTAAATACGTGACGGTCATGGCGCGTGCAGGGCCAGTGCGCGTCATCAAGCGGAAATACAGCACGTATGCCAATGCCGTGCACAGCAAGCCAGCAATGCCCAGTGCGGCCCATGCCTGTAAAGGCGGTGTTTGAGAGGGCCACGTCAATAGCGCAGGAATACCAAGACCTAGGCTGGCACCCCACAGGCTGCCCGTGGTTGTGACCAATGAGGGCACATTTTGCAAATACCGCTTGGTGAAACTGCCAGCGATTCCGTAACAAAACGTCGCGATCAAGCACGCCACCACAGCCAGGCCAGAACCTCCAGATTTGAACGACACCCCACCAGGCACATCGCTGGCGAGCAGCACCACGCCTGTGAATCCCAAGGCCAAGCCCAGCGCCCGTGAACCATTGAGCTTGTCGCCCAACCAAAACCAAGCGATGAGTGCGCCAAACAACGGCGTGGTCGCATTCAAGATCGACGACAAGCCCGTGCTGATGTGCATCAACGCATAGGCATAGCAGGCAAAGGGAATGCCTGCATTGAGCAAGCCCGACGACATCGTGGGTCGCCAGTGCTGGTACAACGTGGGCACGCCACCACGCCAAATCAAAATGGGTGTGAGCATGATGGCCGCGAGCGTGACGCGCACCCATGCGGTAGGAAAGGGGCCAAAGGCGTAAGCGCCCTCACGCATGAACAAAAACGACGAGCCCCACAACAAAGCCAGTAGCAAGAATTCGGGCACCCATTCGCGCCAATGCAGATGAGGCTCGTTCATGCGTGTGTGGCCTCGTGTGCCAGTAAATATTTCTTGCGATCTAAGCCACCAGCAAAACCTGTCAGTGACCCATTGGCGCCCACCACGCGGTGGCAAGGTACGACGATGCTGTGTGGGTTTTGGCCAATTGCAGCGCCCACAGCACGCACGGCATTGGGGTTGCCGATGTCGCGTGCAATGTCGCCATAGGTGCTGGTTTGACCATACGGAATGTGTTGCAGCGCTTGCCACACCGCGCGTTGAAAAGGCGTGCCCCAAGTGGGGTGCAAAGGCAGTTCAAATGTGTGGCGTTCACCGAGAAAGTATTCGGCCAACTGTTGTGCTGCGGCTTGCAGCGTGGAGTGCCCGTTGTCGGTTTGCCATTCACTGCTATCGGGCATGTGCGCTTGTCGGTGCACAAACCACACGCCTGCCAAGCCTTGTTCGGTGGCCGCCAGCAGTACATCGCCTAACGGTGATGTGGTGTGCGTTTGGTAGAGAGGGGCGTTGGGTGTGTGGCGCACGTTGCAGTCTGGTTAATTGGGCGCATTGAGCGGGTGTCTAGCCATCATAGTGGGCCTCTTCCATGAGGCGCTGAGCTCTCTACAATCTCATCACTATGCAAGTCAATGCCTCTATTTTCAAAGCTTACGACATCCGTGGTGTCGTGCCCTCCACCCTCAATGTTGAAGTCGCCGAAGCCCTTGGCCGAGCCTTTGGCACGCACGCTGCTGCCAATGGCGAAACCACGGTGGCCGTGGGCCGCGATGGCCGTTTGAGCGGTCCTTCGTTGGTCGAAGCGCTCATTCGTGGATTGGTCGCTGCGGGCGTCCAGGTGATTGATGTCGGGGCCGTCACCACGCCCATGCTGTACTTTGCGGCCAGCACCTTGTGCAAGAGCGGCATTCAAGTCACGGGCAGCCACAACCCCAAGGACTACAACGGTTTCAAAATGGTCTTGGGCGGTCGCGCCATTTACGGTGATGAGATTCAAGGTTTGCGGGAGATCATGCAGACTGAGAGCTGGACGCTCAAAGCCGGTGGCAGCGCAAAGAAGGTGGATGTGACGGCCGACTACGTGGCCCGCATCGTGGGCGATGTGCGCTTGAGCCGTCCCATGAAAGTGGTGGTCGATTGCGGCAACGGCATTGCCGGTGCCACCGCCCCAGGCATCTTCCGCGCTTTGGGCTGCGAAGTGATTGAGCTCTTCAGCGAAGTAGATGGCAACTTCCCCAACCACCACCCAGACCCCAGCAAGCCCGAGAACTTGAAAGACGTCATCGCAGCTTTGAAAACGACTGGGGCCGAACTGGGATTGGCGTTTGACGGCGACGGTGACCGTTTAGGCATCGTCACCAAAGACGGCGAAACCATTTACCCCGACCGCCAAATGACTTTGTTTGCACAAGACGTGCTCTCACGCGTGCCTGGCGGCGCGATTGTGTTTGACGTGAAGTGTTCGCAACGTTTGGCTCCGGCCATTCGCGCAGCAGGCGGTCAAGCCTTGATGTTCAAAACGGGCCACTCGCTCATCAAAGCCAAGATGAAAGAAGTCGATTCGCCTTTGGGCGGCGAGATGAGCGGCCACATCTTTTTCAAAGAACGTTGGTTTGGTTTTGACGATGGCACTTACGCCGGTTGCCGCTTGCTAGAAATCGTGAGCCGAAGCCCTGATGCCAATGCGGTGCTCAACGCCTTGCCTACCAGCTTCTCCACGCCTGAATTGAACGTGGGTTGCGCCGAAGGCGAGCCACACCGTTTGAGCGCAGAGCTGCAACAACTCGTGTCAGCGGGCGAATTGCCATCACCCGAATTCAAGCCAGAGGCGTGCGTCATTGACGGCTTGCGCATCGACTGGGCCGATGGCTTTGGTTTGATTCGCGCGTCTAACACCACGCCCGTGCTGGTGTTGCGTTTTGAAGGTCAAACCCAAGCGGCGTTGGACCGCATTGAGCACGACATGCTGGCGCTCTTGCGCCGCGTCAAACCCGATGCGAAGTTTCAAGAGGCCGCGCATTGAGCTTCGCCTTGCATGACCGACAAGCACCCTTGAAGGTGCTCATCGTCAAGCTCTCGTCACTGGGCGATGTGGTGCATGCCATGCCCGCCGTGATGGACATTCAGGCAGCATTCCCCAATGCCCAAATTGATTGGGTGGTGGAGCGCGGTTTTGCACCTTTGGCTGCACGATGCGCGGCGGTACATCGTGTGATTCCTTGCGAGATACGCCGCTGGCGCAAAGCGTTTTTAAAAACCGAAACACGTGCGCAAACACGGGCCGAGTGGCAAGTCTTCAAAGCCGATTTGCAGCAAGAAGCCTATGACGTCATTCTTGATTTGCAAGGACTCACCAAGTCGGCTGTCGTGGCATGGCTGGCCCGCAAAGCCAAGGGCGGCAAACGCTACGCCTTGGCCAACCGCACCGATGGCTCTGGCTACGAGCGACCCACGCGCTGGGTCGCCGATGTGGCGGTGCCCATCACTCCACACATCCACGCCGTCGAGCGTGGTCGCGTGTTGTGCGCCAAGACTTTGGGCTATGACGTGCCCGCGCACATGAACTATGGCTTGGGTCTTGCAGCCACGCAGCGCAAGCCCTGGGTGGCTTTGGTGCATGGCACCTCGCGTGCAGATAAAGAATGGCCTTTGGCTCACTGGTTTGAATTGGGGACACGCCTCAAACAACAAGGCTTTGACGTGGCCTTGCCGCACGGCAACGAAGCCGAGCGTGTGCGTAGCGAAGCGATTGCGGACATGCTGCCGGGCGCCGTGGTGTGGCCCCGCTTGTCCTTGGACCAACTCACCACCGAGATGACGCAATGCACGGGCGTGATTGGGGTGGACAGTGGCTTGAGCCACATTGCCGTGGCGCTGGATTTGCCTCATGTTCAGATTTACAACTTCGACACCGCTTGGCGTACCGGCCCTGAAGGGGTGACGCATCAACGCAGCGTGGTCGATTGCCCCACGCCCAGCGTCGATGCCGTATGGGATGCGTGGCAAGCCTGCTTGCACGCCGAGGGCGGTGCTTCGTGATGCTTCAAATCTACAGCTTAGCCATGTGGGCGTTGCAACCCTTGCTGCGCCGCAAGCTGCAACGCCGTGGACGAGAAGAGGCTGGCTATTTGCAAGCCGTTGAAGAGCGCTTTGGTCACTACACACAAGCCACCGTGCAAGCTGCCACACAAGGTGGCTATGTGTGGGTGCATGCCGTGTCTTTGGGCGAAACACGCGCAGCGGCGGTATTGCTGCAAGCTTTGCGCGCCGCACAGCCTGGCATTCGCATTTTGCTCACACATGGCACCGCCACAGGGCGAGCCCAAGGCGTGAGCCTGCTGCAAGAGGGTGATGTGCAAGTGTGGCAACCGTGGGACACGCCCGCTGCTGTGCAGCGTTTTTTGACGCAGTTCAAACCGCGAGTGGGCATCATCTTGGAAACCGAGTTGTGGCCCAACTGGGTGGCGCAGTGCAAGTTAGCTCAGGTACCGCTGGTGCTGGTCAATGCACGCATGAGCGAGAAGAGCATGCGCCAAGCGCAGCGTTTGTCATGGCTGTCACGTCCCGCCTACCAAGGTTTGTCGGCGGTGCTCGCGCAAACGCAAGACGATGCTGAGCGCCTACGCGCTTTGGGTGCCAAGGTCGATGGCGTGTTGGGTAACGTGAAGTTCGACGCCAAGCCAGATGCCACCCAGCTTGCACAAGCTTTGGTTTGGGTTGAACAATTCAAGCGCCCTGTGGTGCTGTTCACCAGCTCACGCGAGGGAGAAGAGGCCATGTGGTTGGACACCTTGCAAGCCCTCAAAGATGCGCCACTGGATGGACACGACCACATCAATGCGGTGCAGTGGCTGGTCGTGCCGCGTCACCCGCAGCGCTTTGATGAAGTGGCTGCGCTCATTGCGCAACGGGGTTGGCGCGTGTCGCGTCGCAGCACTTGGGTCAATGGTCCGCAGTACGACGATGACGTGAACACCATTTGGCTGGGCGATTCGCTGGGCGAAATGGCCTTGTACTACGGCTTGTCTGACGCCGCTTTGCTAGGCGGCAGCTTTGCGCCCTTGGGCGGGCAGAACTTGATTGAAGCCACCGCCTGCGGTTGCCCCGTCATCATGGGCCCGCACACCTTTAACTTTGCTGAAGCGGCTCAATTAGCCGAAGAGGCGGGGGCCGCTTTGCGTGTGGACGACATGTCGCAAGCCGTGACCACAGCCTTGCAAATGGTGAGGTTTAGCCCTGATGAGAGCGCACACGTCCAAGCGTGCATGGCGTTTTCACAAGCCCATCGTGGGGCTGCGCAGCGCACGGCTCAGGCACTGCTGCCGTATTTGAAAACGAATTAAGGCGCGAGCAAATCGTTGATGGGCTGCAAATCTGCCGGCGTCAACGTGCCCGTGGCTTGGCGCAGTTTCAAGTTGCCCACCAACACGTCGTAACGCGCCTTGGCCAAGTCACGTTTGGTTTGGTAGAGCTGGCTTTGCGAGTTCAACACGTCGATGTTGATGTTCACGCCCACCGAGTAGCCGAGTTTGTTGGCGTCCAAGGCGCTTTGGCTTGAAGTTTCAGCCGCTTCTAAGGCTTTGACTTGGCTCAGACCTGCGACCAGACCCAAGTAGGCCGTGCGTGTGGCTTGTGCGGTTGAGCGGCGTGCATTTTCGTAATCTGAGCGGGCTTTGTCTTCCAAGGCCACGGTTTCTTTGACGCGGTACATGGTGCTGAAGCCAGCGAACAAGGGCATGTTTAAGACGACTGCAGCGGAGGGGGCATACACGTGTGTACTGGTGTTGGAGACCGAGTTTCCGCCGTCGTTACGAACGCCTGCATAAGACAGTTGCGCATCGACAGTCGGTTTATGGCCTGCATTGGCTTTGTTGACTTCGAGTGATGCAATGTCAAGCGCGAGCTGCGCTTGGCGCACGGTAGGACTTGTGGACTCGGACTGAGTCACCCATGTGTTGACATCTTCCGTTGGTGGTGCGATGAGTTGGGTGTTGTTGGCCAAGCGTTTGGGCTTGGCGTTGCTCATGCCAACGGCCAAGTCGAGGGCGAGGCGTTTGATGCGCAAATCGTTGTCTGCAGCGATTTCTTGTGCATTGGCTAAGTCATAGCGGGCTTGTGCATCGCGCACGCCCGTGATGGTGGCAGTACCTACCTCGAAATTACGTTTGGCAGACGCCAATTGCTCGCCAACGGCTTTCTTTTGCGCTTGCACCAGTTCTAAGTTGTCTTCGCTGGTGAGTACGTCAAAGTAGGCTTGCGAAACGCGCACCAGTAAATCTTGTTCGGCTGCTTCGTATTGCGCTGCAGCTTGTTGCAGCTGCTGCCCGCCTTGACGATAAGCAGCCCAAGCCGCGGGGCGGTAGATGGGCTGGCTGAGCGTTAAAGCCGCAGAGCCCGTGCCATAAAGACGAGGATTCACAAAACCAGTGCTTGGCAACGGTGTTTTTGTTGCATCGTCATAGCGCACATCCGCGTAAGTCCGCGTCGCACTCGCCGACAACGCAATGTTCGGCAAGATGCCGCCCAAGGTTTGGTTGGCTTTTGCGAGGTTGGCTTCAAACTGCGCTTTAGCCGAGATGAAGCCTGCGTCGTAACCGCGCGCTGCGTCGTACATCTCCACCAAGCTTTGCGCCTGTGCATGGGATGCAAAGGCCAAGACAACTGCCGTTGCCAGGGGGAGGGTGCGAAACAATGAGCGAGAGAGCGACATGCAGTTCTTTCAAAAATCAATACGTGGGCACAGAGGCGTCCACTTGCGATGACCAAGCGTGAATACCGCCCGTGATGTTGGCCACATGGCTAAAGCCGTGCTGTGCCAAAAATGCGGCCACTTGCATGCTGCGTCCACCGTGGTGACACAAGCAGGCAATGGGCTGATTGGGATTTAAGTCTTGCAAGCGGGCAGGGATGGTGTGCATCACCATCTTGACCAACTCAAACCCTTGCGCGGTTACGCAAGCGGTTTGAATCTCCCAAGGTTCGCGCACATCCAATACAACGGTCTTGCCGTGGGGCGCTTGCGACGCGATCCAGTCTTGCAACTGGGTCGGTTGGACTTGATCAATCATGTCGCGCTTTCAGAACTTGAAGCGGGTGGGTTCAGTAAAGCCTTGTAAACGTGGGGCTGCTGTGTCCCACAAAGCTTTGCTGTTCCACGATGCATCCGCCGTGCGTGTGTACAAGGTGGCCACCAAGATGGGGTCTTGGCCCACGATGGCAATCAGATGGCCGCCGACTTTGAGTTGTTGCAGCAAGGCTTGTGGTACTTCGGCCACCGAGCCGCCGAGCACGATGGCGTCAAACGGCGCATCGCCTGAAGCGCCTGTGCTGCCATCGACCACGCGCACATCCACATTGGTGATGCCTGCGCGTTGCAAGTTGCTGCGCGCGGTGCTGGCCAATTCGGGGTTGATTTCCAAACTCACCACGCGTTTGGCTCGTCCTGCCAAGAGCGCAGCCAAGTAGCCGCTGCCGGTGCCGATTTCCAACACCTTTTCTCCGCCAGTGAGTTGCAGGTCGTGCATCAAGCGAGCGTCCACGCGGGGAGGCACCATGCTTTGGCCGTGTCCCAAGGGAATGTCGATGTCGGTGTAGGCCAAGGCTTGGTAGGCCTGTGGCACGAACAGCTCGCGTTGGACGTTGGACAACACGGTCAGCACGTGAGGGTCGAGCACCTGCCAAGGGCGGATTTGTTGCTCGACCATGTTGAAGCGGGCTTGTTCTTGGGTATTCATCTCAAAACTCCGAAATCGAAAAGTTAAAGCTGGGCAAAATTTTAACGGGCGGGGCTGTCAGAGCCTGACGCCCATTTGCGTTTCAGCCATTCGGCCAAATCGTCCAAATAGCAGTACACAACTGGGACGACCACTAAAGTCAACAAGGACGAGGTAATCACCCCGCCAATCACGGCTTGGCCCATAGGCGCGCGCTGTTCCGAACCCTCTGACAAGGCGAACGCCAAGGGCACCATGCCAAAAATCATGGCCAAAGTGGTCATCAAAATAGGGCGCAAACGCACTTCAGCGGCCATCAGCAAAGCGTCGTGGCGGCTCAAACCGGGCTTGACCGAGCCATCGGGCTGCTCTTGCGGGGACCGAGCACGGATGGCGAAGTCGACCAGCAAAATTGCGTTTTTGGTGACCAAGCCCATCAACATAATCACGCCAATGACCGAGAACATCGACAAGCTAGAGCCAAACAGCAGCAAGGCCAACACCACACCAATGAGTGTCAGGGGCAGGGCAGTCATCAAGGCCATAGGCTGCAAAAAGCTTTTGAATTGGCTAGCCAAAATCATGTAGATGAACACGACTGCCAGCAGCAATGCCGAGATAGCGTAGCCAAACGACTCTGCCATATTCTTGGTCGAGCCACTGAATTGGTAGCGATAGCCGGGCGGCATTTGAATGCTGTCCATGGCCTTGCGGATGTCGGCGGACACTTCACCCGCTGAGCGGTTGTAGACGTTGGCGTTGATGGCTACTTCGCGCATCAGGTCGCGGCGATTGATTTGGTTGGGGCCTGTGCCCTCCACCACTTGCGCCATTTGGTTCAGACGCACCACACGCGGGCTGCCATCGGCTTGTGCACCGAGGGTGAAAGGCAGACGCTCTAAATCTTGCAGGGCATTGCGTGCGTTGGGGTTGAGGCGCACGTTCACGTCGTAGGTTTGGTCATCGGCAGCGCGCCAGTTGGTCACAGTTTGCCCTGCGATCAAGATGCGAAGTTGGTTGCCGATCGCGCCCAGCGATAAGCCAAGGTCGCTGGCCGCTTCGCGTTGCACCTTCACTTCAACGGTGGGTTTGTTGGGTTTCAAGCTGGAGTCCAAATCGACCAAGCCAGGGATGTCACGCAGCTGCGCCATGGCTTGCGTGGTCAGTCGCTCCAGTTCAAGCAAGTCACTGCCTTGCAGCGAAAACTCCACTTGCTTGTTGCCACCCACTGCATCAAGTAAACCTGCGTGGGTGACGGTGATGCCAGGCACTTGGCGCAAACGTTCGCGCAGCGTGGCCGACATTTGGTCCACATTGCGTTGGCGGTCTTTGCGGTCTACCAAGCGCACATAAATGCTTGCGTAAATCTTGCCGTTGGCGGCGCCGGTGTTGATGGTCGAGAGGGTGTATCGAACTTCTGGAAACTCACGAATGATGGTTTCGACTTGTTGGGCTTTGGACTCCGTCACCTCCAGTGAGGAGCCCACAGGGGTGTAGAAGTTGACGGTGGTTTCCGAAAAATCGGCCTTGGGCACAAACTCAGAGCCCAAGAGTGGGACCATGAAAATACTCAGCACAAAGGTGCCGATGGCCAAGCCCAAAGTGGCGCGCTTGTGAAGCAACGCCCATTTCAAAATGCGTTGGTACAGCGCAATCAGTCGGTCGGTGGTGGTCTCAAACCAAGCGGTGACGGGGCCAATGGTGCGGTCGTAAAACGCGTTGGAGTTTCCATGTTCACCATGCGCGTGAATGGTGGGGTCGTGCCAGATGGACGAGAGCATGGGGTCGAGCGTGAAGCTGACGAACATCGAAATCAACACAGCTGCCACGATGGTGATGCCGAACTCGTGGAAGAACTTGCCGATGATGCCGCCCATGAAACCGATGGGCAAAAACACCGCCACGATGGACAGCGTGGTGGCCAACACGGCCAAGCCAATTTCTTGGGTGCCGTCCATGGCGGCTTGGTAGGGCGCTTTGCCCATTTGCACATGACGCACGATGTTTTCGCGCACCACGATGGCGTCGTCAATCAACAAACCCACGCACAGCGACAAGGCCATGAGCGTGACCATGTTGATGGTGAAGCCAAAGATGTACATGAACAAAAACGTGCCGATGATGGCAATCGGCAACGTGAGGCCGGTGATGACGGTTGAGCGCCATGAGTTCAAGAACAAGAACACGATGAGCACGGTCAGCAATGCGCCTTCAATCAAGGTTTGGCGCACGTTGGCCACACCCACGCGGATGGGGCGCGAGCCGTCTTGCACTTGCTCTAGGCGCACCCCTGCGGGCAGCTGCGCTTTCATCTCGGCCACGGTTTTGTTGAGGCCATCAATCACGTCGATGGTGTTTTCGTCTTGGGCTTTTTGCACCGTCATTAGCAGCGTGCGTTGGCCGTTGTAAAGCGCCAAGCTTTCCACCTCTTGTGCGCCATCGTTCACGGTGGCCACTTGGTTCAAGCGAATGGATGTGGTGTTTTTGCGTGCGACGATGATTTGGCCAAAGTCTTCGGGGCGCAGCATGCGGCCCTGAATCTGAATCACGCGGTCTTTCTGCAAAGAGCGCAAGCTGCCCACGGGCAAGTCTTGGGTTTCGGTTTTGACAGCGCTCACCACTTGATCGGCGCTGATGCCCAGTGACTCCATCGATTGCGGGTTCAAGTACAGATTGATTTCTCGTTTGGTGCCGCCCACCAAAGACACCGAGCCCACGCCGCGCACGTTTTCAAGACGCTTTTTCAGCACCTGATCTGCCCAGTTGGTCATCTCCACCGCTGAGAGGGGTTGGATGTTGGGTGTTGTGTCTGGCACCACTGCGAGCGACCAAATGGCACGGCTCGATGGGTCAAAGCGTAAAACCTTGGGCTCTTTCACATCGTCACGCAAAGTGGGGCGGATGGCGGCTACTTTTTCACGCACATCGTCCGCTCCTTTGCGGCCATCGATGTAGAGCTGAAACTCAATCACAACAACCGAGAGGCCTTCGTAGCTGCGCGAGGTGAGGGCGCTGATGCCTGCAATCGAGTTGACGCCTTCTTCAATCTTCTTGCTGACTTCGCTTTCCACAATCTCGGGCGATGCCCCTGGGTATTCGGTGGTGACCACCACCACGGGGAAGTCGATGTTGGGGAACTGGTCAATCTGCAAGCGCTGGTACGAGAACAAGCCCAGCACCACAAAGGCGAGCATCACCATGGTCGCGAAGACCGGATTTTTAAGACTGACTTTGGTGAACCACATGGTTGGTCAGACGCGTCAAGGCGTAGCGCTGGCGGCAGAGGCGGATGGATTGGCCGACGCAGCGGTGTACCTCACCACCAAGCCTTCGCGCAAAGCGCCGACTTGGCCTTTGAGAACGGTGCTGCCTTCTTCTAAGCCAGTCACGCCCACCCAAGGCTCTGACTCTGGCTGCGCCAAATCCGTCCCACGCACGCCCATCGTGACGGTTTTATGCACCACCTGCAGTTGTTCACCCACTTGCGTCACGACTTGCACATAAGGTTGCGCGCGGTCGGTACGAATGGCGGACAACGGCACGGCCAACACTTGACTCTTGCCAAGCCCCAAGACACCTTTGGCAAACAAACCGTGGCGCAGACCTTGGGCTTTGTCGAGTGCCAAATAAATCAACACGCTGCGGCTGCCTGTTTGGGCGCTAGGGCTGATGCGTTTGACCTGAGCACCCACGGTCTCTGCGCGGTCTTCGATTTGCAACGAGGCTGTTTGACCCACGCGCACGTCCATCGACTCACTTGGGCTCAGCGGGACTTCCACTTCGAGTTGATTCAAGTCGACCAACTCCATGATCTTGGCGTCAATCGCCACGCGCTCGCCCACTTGCGCCGCACGGCCAGAGACGATGCCGGCAAATGGGGCACGCAAGGTGGCGTCATCCAAAGCTTTGCGCGCCACATCTGCGCCCGCGATGGCCGCTTTTTGTGTCGCCATAGCGCCTTGGTACGAAGCCACCGAGTTGTCCATGGCTGCCTTGGAGATGAAGCCTTGCTCCACCAAGGCTTTGTTGCTGTCCCATTGGCGTTGCGCGATTTCCATTTGCGACTTGGCTGCACTGGCTGTCTCTGCGGCTTGTTGCCAGCGGCGTTGGTATTCGGTCGGGTCGATGCGTGCCAGCACATCGCCAGCTTTCACGGCATCGCCTTCGCGAGCCAAAACTTCTTTGAGTTCGCCTGCGACACGGGCTTTGATGACGGCATAGTTCACCGCTTTTACCGTGCCTGATACAGCTAAACCTTGGGTGATGTTGCGCAGCTCTGCTTTCATCACATCGCTGCTGGCCAATTCGATGTGTGTTTGTACCGAGGCAGGGGCGGAGGCGGCTGCTTGCTTTGCCTGTTTGTTGGACATGGCACGCCACACACCAGCCACCAGCGCCAACACGATGACGCCTATCACGATCCAGCGAGTTTGGATTGTTTTCATACGGTTTTATGGGTCGCCATACCGTGCATGAGCACGTCGACTTGCATGTGAATGAATTTTTCGGGGTCAATGATGTTGGCTGATGCGGCACAAGCCCCCATCGAGTGCTTCCACATCATCAAAAAGATCATGGGCGCAATGATGGTGAACACCGTTTTATGGGTATCCATTTGACGAAACTCTCCGCTGTCCACCCCGCGCTGCAAAATGCCTTTGAGCAAGCGTGTACCGGGTTCCACCACCTCACGCTGATAAAACGCTGCAATGTCTGGAAAATTTTGCGCTTCGCTGATGACCAATTTGACAATCCCGCTCGCGGTTGTGTTGCCCACATTGACCCACCACAAGTCCATTGCGTGGTGCAGCATGTCCTCGCTGGTTCCTTGGAACGTGCTGAACTCTTCGTTCCAAGCGGGGAACAGGTTGGCGATGTTGTCGCGAATCACTGCTTTGAACAGATCTTCTTTGCTTTCGAAATACAAAAACAAGGTGCCTTTGGACACACCTGCTCGGGCGGCTACCTCTTCCACTCGCGTGGCGGCAAAGCCTTTTTCTACAAACAGCTCCAGTGCCGCGTTGACCAATTCGCCCGGGCGCGCCTCTTTGCGCCGCGCTCTTTTGGGCGCTGCTTCGGGCGTGTTGAGGGGGTATTTTGAGGCCATGGTATTTTTAATGACTGATTGGTTATTAATATACCAGATGAGTTCTTTTGAATCACTTAAGTCAACAAAAGCCCCAGCCATTCGCGCAAGACCCATGCGCTATCGCGCAAGCCTTTGCCGCTGGGTAGCCACTGCAACACAGGTGCGGCATCACTTTGGACGTAGCCCATGGGCGCGGGGATGACCTGCATGCCCGCTGCTTCAAATTGCCGCACGCTGCGTGGCATGTGCCATGCATGCGTGACCAAAGCGATGCGAGTGATGCCTTCTTTGTTGAGCAACGCAGCGGTGAACAGGGCGTTTTCGCGAGTGTCGCGCGACAGGTTGTCTTGCCAGCGAAGTGCAAGGGCTCCGATGCGAGCCAAGGCCAATGCGGCGGCTTGGGATTCCGGCATTTGTTCTGCTGGGCCAGACCATCCAACGCCTCCCGCATAGGCCAGCGGCAGTTGCGTTGCGCGCGACAGGTAGACGCCGTAGAGCAAGCGACTCATTGCGTCAGGGGTCAAGATCGGGCCGTCATATTCCAACGCTTTGTTTTCAACACCACTACCCAAAACCACGATGGCTTGGACTTGTAAGTGTTTCAAGTCTTCTGCCTTTATCGGCGTGACTTGTGGCAAGGCATGCAAGGACAGCCAAATCGCTACGGCTTGACAGCTCAAGAGCCACATCAAGGTGGTGGTCAGCCCTGCGAGCACTACTGGCCAGCGTGTGCTCAGCTGCGCAGTGCCACGTCGCCATGTCCAAATCAGCAGTGCTATCAAAAGCAGTAGCCCACTTGTGGCGGGTAGTACCAAGGCGGTCAGGATAGGTTTGAGAGCGAGGAGTGAGTCCATATCTTTGCATTGTGCAGACCCATGCAATCATAGAATCAAGCCCATGTTGAATAACCCTGCACCCGTCGATCAAACCAAGGTCATCACCTTGGGCGGGGGGTGTTTTTGGTGTACCGAAGCGGTGTTTGTGCGCGTCAGGGGTGTGCTGGATGTGGAGTCGGGCTACACCAATGGTCATGTGCGCAATCCCACTTATGCACACGTGTGTGAAGGCAGCACGGGGCATAACGAGGTGGTGCGCTTGGTGTACGACCCTAAAGTCATCAGTCTGCGCGAGTTGTTGGAGATCTTTTTTGTCATCCATGACCCCACCAGCTTGAATCGTCAAGGCAATGATGCGGGCACGCAATACCGAAGTGGCATCTATGTGAGCGATGAGGCTGATCGCGTTGTGGCCCAGCAAGTGCTGGACGAAGTCAATGCTGCCATGTCAGGCCGTGTGGTGACAGAGATCCAAACGTTGAGCAACTACTCAGCGGCCGAGGCCTATCACCAAGATTATTTTCAGCAACACCCCGAGCAAGGCTATTGCGCTTTTGTGGTCGCACCCAAGGTGCAAAAGTTCATGCAGACCTTTGCCAATCGAGTCAAGCATGACTGATGCGCTGCGATGGATGCCGATCAACCCGTGCTTGCGCACGCTGCGCCGTGCTTTATTGGTATTGCTGACGGCTTTGGTCTTGGTGCAGACCATGGGAGTGCTGCACCGCGCCGCACACGCAACGGGTAATGGGCATGTGAATGCGAATGCGATGGCATCGTCGGTTCCCCTTGAGAAGGCGAATGTCTGGTCGCGTTTGTGGGGTGAGCACAGCAGCTTGGCCGATTGCCAGTTGTTTGACCAAGCTTGCCCCGATGTGCTTCACCACGCCTTGTTCTGTGCAGCTGCGGTGGTGGCCTCTCACGTGTTGCAAGTCGCGACATTGCAAGCACGTTTCTCGCTTTTCGAGCGCTTCTACGCCACCCGTGGCCCGCCTGCTTTTGACTGATTTGATTTTCTCGCGCGTTTCAAGCTGAACGTTTGAAGCGCAGTCATCTTCAGTGAGTAGGTTTTTCTATGAATCATTTTTTGACGCGCCATGCAGTCGCTGTTGCGGTTGGTGTTTTCTTGGGCAGTTATGCCGTTGACACGCTCGCACAAATATCTTCGCCCACGCATCTTGACGAAGTCACTATCACCTCCCGATCGCTTGAAACCCCTGCGTTGTTCGCACCCGCGCAGCAATTGTCAGGCGCAGTGCTGGCGCAACGTCAGGGCAGCACCTTGGGGGAAACGCTGGATAACTTGCCCGGTATCGCCAACAGCTCTTTTGGTCCTAATGTCGGGCGTCCTGTGATTCACGGCTTAGAGGGCGAGCGCGTTCGTTTGCTGCAAAACGGTGGCGCCAACCTAGATGTCTCGAACCTGAGCTTTGACCATGCGGTGCCCATCGACCCGTTAACCACCGAGCGCATTGAAGTGCTGCAAGGTCCTGCTACTTTGTTGTACGGCGGCGGGGCGATGGGCGGTGTGGTGAACGTGATTGACAACCGCATTGCACGCGAGCGTGTGTTTGATGCACAAGGCGGTGTGATGGGCAAGGCGGAAGTGCGCGCTGGCGGTGCTGCGAACGAGCGCAGCACCGGCGCCATGTTGGAAGCCGGTCACGACCGCTTCGCCTTGCATGTGGATGCTTTCGACCGAAGCACTCAAAATCTCCAAGTGCCCATAGACATGGCGTGCAACGGCATCACGCAACGCCGCGTGTGCAATTCAGCCAGCAACACCCAGGGTGCTGCCGTGGGTGGCACTTTCTTATTTGACCGAGGCTATTTAGGCTTAGCTACCAGCGAGTACCGCAGCACCTATGGCACGGTGGCCGAACCGAATGTGACCATTGACATGACGCGTCGTCACCATGTGATGGAGGGCGAACTGCGCGAAGTGGGTGATGCACTGCAAGCCCTCAAGTTTCAGTGGGGCGACACCCGCTACACGCACACCGAATACGAAGGCGCTACGGCAGGCACACGCTTTGACAATACGGGTCACGATTTGCGCGTGGAAGCGCATCAACGTGCTTACGCCCTGAGTGACGGCACGCGGCTCGAAGGCGTGTCGGGCTTGCAACGTGACGGCAACCAATTGGGTACGCAAGGCGTGGAAGCCTTTGTGCCGTCCAGTCGTACGCGCAGCACGGCGGTGTTCACCTACCAGGCGTTGAAAACCCATTGGGGCGAATGGCGTGCGTCGGCGCGCTCAGAGTCGGTTGTGGTGCAGTCGTTGTCCAACGTGGATGCTGCTCGTTTCCCTGAGGACGAGAAACGCTTTCAGCCGTTCAGCGTGGCATTGGGCGCTTTGCGTCATCTTCGCGATGGCGAGACGCAAAACGGTTGGCAACTCACCAGTCATGTGACTTGGAGTCAGCGCGCGCCCAAAGACTACGAGTTGTTTGCCAAAGGTCCACATGCGGCTACGGGTACCTTTGAAGTGGGTAATCCCAGCTTGGGGCTTGAGAAGGGGACGCAGTTGGACGTGGGCGGCGAATGGAAGAACGGTCCGCACAAAGTTGGTCTGACTGCGTTCACGTCGCAGTTTGGCAATTACTTGTCTTTGCAGTCAGCGGATGTCAGTGCTTTCAACGCATACAACCCGCAAGATGCCAACGGTCAACGCCTACCCGGCTACCGCTACGAAGGCGTGCGCGCCCGCTTCGTTGGACTTGAGTCCAGTGCGAAAGTTCGCCTGGTGGGGGGGCAACAAGCCGTGTGGTCGCCTAACGCTTCGCACGGCACGATGGACTTAGAGCTTCGTGCCGATAGGGTGCGTGCTGATGACTTGACGAATCACCAACCCATGCCGCGCATTGCACCTATGCGCGTGGGGTCAGATGCGGTGTGGTCATACAACGCATGGGGCGCGCGCTTTGGGTTCATGCATGCCGCTGCGCAAGACCGCGTGCCTGACAACAATGGTGTGGCGGGCGTCACGACGGCCAGCTACACCTTGTGGAATGCTGGCTTGAACTATCACGCGCACACGGCGCAAACGCACTGGATGCTGTTTGCCAAGCTCGACAACTTGACGAACAAGCTGGCCTATTCATCCACCTCGGTGTTGACGCAAACCATGGCAATGAACACGCCTGCAAATGCCCCGCCCTTGGCAGGCCGCAGTTTGAAGCTGGGTTTGCAGGCCAGCTTCTAAATCGAGGTTCAAGGGGCTAAGCGTTCGCGCACCCACGCCGCTTGCGCGTTGAGGCGATAGCGCAAGCGGTCGTGCAAACGACTCTTGCGACCTTGCCAAAACTCCCACTGATCGGGTACCAAGCGATAGCCGCCCCAGTGTGGTGGGCGTGGCGGTTGCAATAAAAATTGCGCGCCGTATTTGGCCGCGTTGGCCACCAAGGTGCCGCGCCCCTCAATCACTTGGCTTTGCGGGCTGGCCCATGCACCAATGCGTGAATCGAGCGGGCGGCTGTTGAAGTACGTATCGCTTTCTGCGTCACTCACCTTTTCCACACGGCCTTCGATGCGCACCACGCGTTCTAGTTCGACCCAATGAAATTGCAGGGCGGCGAATGGGTTGCCTGCCAACTGCTGGCCTTTGCGGCTGTTGTAGTTGGTGAACCACACAATGCCGCGCTCGTCATAGCCTTTGATGAGAACCACACGTGTGCTAGGGCGCAAGTCGCTGCCCACGGTGGCCACGGTCATGGCGTTGGGCTCAGGCACTTCACCAGAGATGGCCTCTTTGAGCCATTGGTCAAATTGCTGCATGGGGTCAGCCGCAGAGGCTGACTCGTTGAGTTCAGCGCGTTCGTAACTTTTGCGTAGGTTGGAGATATGGCTCATGGTGTGTCGTGCGTGACAGTTGAAGGGGCAATCCGAGGTGCGTTGCACATATCGTAAATACTTTTCCTTGATACGCCACTGTACTTATTTTGAGGAGACGTGGATGAGTGTCGATTTTCAAATCAATGGCAAAGCAGCCAAGGCCAACGCCGAAACTGACACCCGGCTGTTGTGGACACGCGAAAACGACATGACGCATGACTTCTCCTTTCCGTGGGCTTTAACCAACTCAAAGCAGGCCTGGATGCCTCAGGCAAGCCCGTGGCCTTGTATTTCAAGGTGGCGCCTCAGTAGGTGACGCAACGCGCGTTTGGTTTACCCAAAGGCACGATGGACTCCTTCATGGCCGAAGCCTCCGTGACGGGCTACAACATTGCCAACACCCAACACGATTTGGTGATTCACGACACGGGTGTGCGCGACCAAGGCCAACAAGGCCATCCGGTCGGGTTGGGCGTGCAATGTGGCCCTGCTCTGTTGCGGCTGTCGATGCGTTGTTTGCGGCGCAGGCATGGATGTTTAAAAATGCTGCCGTTTGATGTCTGTCAATCGAGCGCCAGAATCAGTCGTTAAGATATCAAGTGCCAGTATTTTCTGGCCCAATTTCAAACTTTCCCAAGGGGACATTGATGAACAAACCTACCAACCGTCGCGTATTCATGATGCAAACCATTTCTGTTGCTGGCGTCGCAGCCTTTGCAACAACCGCTGCACAAGCAGCAATGGTTGATGAAAAAGATCCACAAGCTGTTGGCTTGGGCTATAAAGCCGACGCCACCAAAGTGGACAAAACCAAGCAAGCTAAATATGCAGCAGGCCAACAGTGCGGTAGCTGCGCTTTGTTCCAAGGCAAGCCAGGCGACGCAGCGGGTGGCTGCCCCTTGTTTGCGGGCAAGCAAGTGTCTAGCAAAGGCTGGTGCTCGGCTTACGCCAAGAAGGCCTAATTTCGGCCTCGGGCTTCATACGAAGCCCAAACTCAAAGGGAGCGTCATGCTCCCTTTTTTGTTGGTGTTTCGCCAGTGTTGGCAGGTTTCAAGTGCCTGTGAATTTGGGCGCTCGACGCTCAGCAAACGCCGCACGGCCTTCGACAAAGTCTTGGCTATAGACCGAGTGGCGTGAGCGCTCTTTGAGTGCAGGTTCGCTGTACAAGCCGGCAGCAATTTCGTTCAGACTTTTCTTGGTTGCCGCAAGGGCCAAAGGCGCCATGCTGCTGAGTGTGTTGACGAGTTTTTGCAACGTCGCGTCAAACGCATCTGCTTCGACCAAGGCTTCAAATAACTCGAGTTTTTCTAAATCCTGAAAGGGTATGGATTGCCCCAGCAAGAACGCTCGCTTGCTGGCTTGTAGCCCAAAGCGGCTGACATAGCGGCGCAAGCCGCTGGGGTAGTAGTGCAGGCCCAGTGCGCAAGCGGGCATGCGCCACGACATGCCGCGTTGTGCGACTGTGAAGTCGCAGGCCAACACCAAGTCGGTGGCGCCGCCGTACACGCTGCCGTTCAGGGCGCAAATGGTGACAGGGCGCAGGTGCTCCAAAGCCTCTGGAATTTTTTCAAAGAACAGTGGCGCCATCGGGTCGTTGTCGAAGCCACCCACGTTGTAGCCTGCGCTGAACACGGCTTGCTTTTGCCCCGTGGTGTTAGCGCGCACCACCACCACTTGCACGGCGGTGTTGCGGTTGAGCGCATCAAAGTGAGCCAGCAAGGTGTGCAGGTCATCGTCGGTCAAGCTGTTGCGCAGCGAGGGACGACGCAGGGTGAGTGTGGCGGTGGCGCCATCAATCGTGAGTGTGGGAGAGCCTTCGGTCATAGTCCGTGATGTTAGCCAATCAGAGGTTAGAGTAAGGATGGTTAACAAGGACAAGCTGGAGGATTCCACGATGGCTCAAGAAATCATGCAAGTGTCAACCTTGCCCACGTTCATGATGAACGCATTGCAAGAGGACGGTTACATCGTGCACGACCACACGCATATCAATGACCCTGGTGCTTTGAGGAAGGTCACCGCATTGGTGGGGACAGGTGCAGCCAAGGTGGATAAGAAGTTGTTGATGCTGTTGCCTAATGTGAAATTGATCGCCATTTGTGGCGTCGGCTACGACGGCATTGATGTCGATGCTGCTAAAGAGCGCGGCATTGTGGTCACGCACACCCCTGGCGTTTTGACCGACGATGTAGCTGACTTGGCGCTGGGACTGATGCTGTCGATTGGACGGCGTATTCCACAAGCCGATCGTTTTGTACGCAACGGCGATTGGGTGAGCGACACCTTCCCCATGGCCCACAAAGTTTCGGGGGCACGTGTGGGTATCGTGGGTATGGGACGCATTGGACGTGCGATTGCTAAACGTGCGGCAGCGTTTGACATGCGTATTGCTTACACAGGTCGCGAGGCGAAGGCCGATATGCCCTATACCTTCTATCAAACACCGACCACGCTGGCTGCCCAGGTGGACTACCTCGTGGTGGCGGTGCCTGGTGGTGATGGCACTAAAAACTTAATTGGCGGAACTGTGCTGCAGGCGCTGGGTACCAAGGGTTACCTCATCAATATCTCGCGTGGCACAGTGGTGGACCAGCCGGTGTTGGTGCAAGCACTTAAAGACAAAACCATTGCGGGCGCTGCTTTGGATGTGTTTTGGGATGAACCAGTGGTGGACCCCGAGTTGCGTCGTTTATCCAATGTCGTGCTCACGCCGCACATCGCTAGTGCAACCGAAGAAACGCGTCGCGCCATGGTCGCTTTGACAATGGATAACTTGCGTGCTTTTTACGAGTGCAAATCCTTGTTGACCCCTGTGCCAGAGTGCCACGACTAAACGTTTAGAACGCAGAATTAACAAAGTCCCGCCAGTTGATGAACTGACGGGACTTTGCTTTTGTGAATCATCCCTGATGAAGGGAGATAGGCTTTGAGCTGGCTTAGCGAGCGTACCCACCACCGCCACCTGAGCGGCCACCACCGCCGGAGCGATTGCCACCACCGCCGCCGCCGCTAGGGCGACGACCGTAACCACCGCCACCGCCGCGTTTGCGTTCGGTCATCAGGTCCACGCTGGTGCGTGTGGGGTCAGGCTGGCGCTGACCGCCACCCTGTGTTTTGTGGCCAAACGCGTTCACGCCGCTTTGGGTGCCCAAGTGCGCGTTGGCGCGAGGCTGGAAGTCGTCGTCGTCACGGCGTGGGGCGCGAGGTGCGTCAAAGTCACGCGGTGGACGTGGTGCGTCGTTGCGTGGACCACGGTTGTCAAACTGGCGCGGCGCGCGTTGGCCTTGGCCCTGTGGTCGATTGCCATCACGTGCTGGGCGTTCGCCGCTGCGAGGAGGGCGGTCACCGAACTGGGCGCGTTCACCATCACGCGCGGGACGATCGCCCACGCGGTCACGGCTCACATGGCTGTTGGGGCGAGGGGCGCGGCCACCTTCACCACCTTGGCCACCACGTGCGCCACCGCCACCACCATTGCGACCACCGCCAGCGGCTTTGGTGTCGCGAATGCGTTGCATCATTTCACCGCGTGCGGCTTTGGCTGCTGCAGCCATCACGTCACGGCCTGGGGGCTTGCCCAAGCCGCCCCACAGGGTTTGGCGGCCCATGGCGATGGGCTCTGCCTTTTCGTCGGCTTCGGGGCCGAAGCCTTCGACCTCGACCACTGGCACTTGTTGCTTTGTGAAGATTTCAATGTCGCGCATGAAACCTTGTTCATCCAAGGACACCAAGCTCACAGCTTCGCCGCTTGAGCCGGCGCGGCCTGTGCGGCCAATGCGGTGCACATAGTCTTCGCTGATGTTCGGAATTTCGTAGTTCACGACGTGTGGCAACTCGTCAATGTCAATGCCGCGTGCGGCAATGTCAGTGGCGACCAAGGCGCGGATTTCGCCAGTCTTGAAACCTGACAACGCTTGGGTACGCGCGGTTTGGCTCTTGTTGCCGTGCAGCGCCATGGCGCTGATGCCGTTCTTGGTCAAGAACTCGGCCACGTTGTTGGCACCAAATTTGGTACGCGTGAACACCAGCACTTGGCTCCAGTTGTGCTCGTTGATGATGTGCGCGAGTAAGGCTTTTTTCTTGCCACGGCCCACAGGGTGAACCACTTGTGTGATGCGTTGCACTGTGGTGTTGCTGGGCGTGACTTGGATGCTCTGTGGGTCTTTGAGCAAGTTGTTGGCCAGTTCGCGAATCTCGTCGCTGAAGGTGGCGGAGAACAACAAGCTTTGTTTGTCTTTAGGGACCAAGGCCAAGATTTTCTTGACGTCGTGGATGAAGCCCATGTCCAACATGCGGTCAGCTTCGTCAAGCACCAAGATCTCCACGGTGGACAAATCGAGCAAGCCTTGCTGTTGCAAGTCGAGCAATCGGCCAGGGGTGGCCACCAAAATGTCCACACCTTTTTTGATGCGGGCGACTTGAGGGTTCATGCCCACGCCGCCAAAGATGACGGTGGAGGTGAGCTGCAAGTATTTGCCGTAGTTGCGCACCGACTCTTCCACTTGAGCTGCGAGTTCGCGGGTGGGCGTCAGCACGAGGGCGCGCACGCCGTACACGCCAAATTTGTTTTCTTTGCTGCGGCTCATGGTGAGCTTGTGCAACATGGGCAGGGTGAATGCCGCTGTTTTACCCGTGCCGGTTTGGGCACCTGCCAACAAGTCGTGGCCAGCGAGAACCGCTGGAATGGCTTGGGCTTGGATGGGGGTGGGGGTTTCGTAGCCTTGTTCGGCCACAGCTTTTTGGATGGCCGGAGCCAAATTTAAATCTTCAAATTTCATGATGGAGCGCTTAAGTCAGCGCGTGACACCAACCCGTTTGGCCCGAAGGCCACCCAGTCAAAGGTCGGCAATATTTACAGGTGAGCTCAAAAAATCACAAACAGAAGTGTTTGGAACCGGCTCCAGCAGAAGTGCTGATGTTGCGGCAACTGGCGGCGGCAACGAGGGGTATTGTGGCATGAAATGCCAAACGAGGTTTATCGGACGCAGGTTGGCGATTTAAACGCTAGTAAAACTGCAGGGATATTTTTGAGTGTCATAGATTTATCCACTGGCTTGCCATTGTTGTTTTGTCCTTGAATGCGAACCACCGCATCGTCAGCATTCAAACTGCTGATATTGCGTACACGAACACAATTACATGATGTGTCGACCAAATTGGCTCGGCTCTCGGGCACAACGCTTTGGTTGTTTACAGAAATTTGATAAGTCTTAAGATCTTTGGTCTCTTGGAGACTTACGACTAGCTTTTGCTCGCTCAGTGTCACGCCTACAAAACTGCTGTTACGCGCTGTGCAACTGTTGTAGTTGGTCTCATCTGATTTGTAAATTTTCCATTCGCCAACGACTTGAAGTGGCATTGCTTTATTTGATGCATCTGAAGTGACTGCGCCTATAGAAGCGCATGTCACTATCAAGCCGAAGCTTATTACCAATATGTTTTTGATTTCTAGTTTCATTGAATTACCCTTGACACAACTTTATGTTAACTCAAAGTGATAAAAATATTCATTCATACTTTTTAAATTAAGTTTCTTTTCAGGACTGAGTAGATGTGTTTTAACTAGGGTTGGGCCGGGCAGGGATAATGAGAGGTTTATTGAAATAGATCCCCCGAAAGAAGAACACATGGCCCAGTACGTTTTTAGTATGAACCGCGTCGGCAAAATCGTGCCGCCCAAGCGTCAGATCTTGAAAGACATTTCCTTGTCCTTTTTCCCCGGCGCCAAGATTGGCGTGCTGGGCACCAACGGTTCGGGCAAGTCCACCTTGCTCAAAATCATGGCCGGTATTGATACGGAGATCGAAGGCGAAGCCATTCCGATGGCGGGTCTGAAGATCGGATATTTGCCCCAAGAGCCTCAGCTCAATGCCGAGCACACCGTGCGCGAAGCCGTCGAAAGCGGCATGGGCGACATCAAGGCCGCACAAGCCCGCCTCGAAGAGGTATACGCTGCCTACGCCGAAGAAGATGCTGACTTTGATGCCTTGGCTGCTGAGCAAGCCCAACTCGAAGCCATCATTTCCACCGCAGGCGATGCCTCGGACCACCAACTCGAAATTGCCGCCGACGCGTTGCGTCTGCCCGCATGGGACGCCATCATTGGCAAGCTCTCTGGTGGTGAAAAGCGTCGTGTGGCCTTGTGCCGTTTGTTGCTGTCCAAGCCCGACATGTTGTTGCTCGACGAACCGACCAACCACTTGGACGCCGAATCGGTGGACTGGCTGGAGCAGTTCTTGGCCCGTTTCTCAGGCACGGTGGTGGCCATTACCCACGATCGTTACTTCTTGGACAACGCCGCTGAGTGGATTTTGGAACTCGACCGTGGTCACGGTATTCCCTACAAAGGCAACTACTCCACATGGTTGGAGCAAAAAGAAGCCCGTTTGGCCCAAGAGCAGCGCACCGAAGATGCACGCTCTAAGGCCATGAAGAAGGAATTGGAGTGGGCGCGTCAAAACCCCAAGGGCCGTCAAGCCAAGAGCAAGGCCCGTTTGGCCCGCTTTGAGGAGCTGTCTGACTACGAATACCAAAAGCGCAACGAGACGCAGGAAATTTTCATTCCTGTGGCCGAGCGTTTGGGTCACGAAGTGTTCGAATTCAAGAACGTCAGCAAGTCGTTTGGCGATCGCGTGTTGATCGACAACCTCAGCTTTCAAGTGCCTGCGGGCGCCATCGTCGGCATCATCGGCCCCAACGGCGCCGGTAAATCGACCTTGTTCAAGTTGATCGCTGGCAAAGAACAGCCAGACAGTGGTGAAGTCAAGATTGGCCAAACCGTCAAGATGGCGTTTGTGGATCAGTCACGTGAAGACTTGTCGGATGACAAAACCGTGTGGGAAGACATCTCCGGTGGTTTGGACATTTTGAACGTGGGCAAGTTCCAAATGCCAAGCCGTGCGTATTGCGGCCGCTTCAACTTCAACGGTGGCGACCAGCAAAAGAAAGTCGGCATGTTGTCGGGTGGTGAGCGTGGTCGCTTGCACTTGGCCAAGACCTTGATCGAAGGCGGTAACGTGTTGCTGCTGGACGAACCATCCAACGACTTGGACGTGGAAACCTTGCGTGCCTTGGAAGATGCGCTGTTGGAGTTTGCGGGCTCAGTGATGGTGATCAGCCATGACCGCTGGTTCTTGGACCGCATTGCCACCCACATCTTGGCCGCTGAAGGCGATAGCCAATGGGTGTTCTTTGACGGCAACTACCAAGAATATGAAGCCGATAAGAAGAAACGTTTGGGTGAAGAAGGCGCCAAGCCTAAGCGCGTGCGCTTTAAGGCTTTGAAGTAATTTATAAGGCTCCTTCAAGCCCAGCTACCTAGGTGGCTGGGCTTTTTGCTTTCTTGGCTTCAGAGTTTTATTTGTTGAGTGGTTATTCGTCATTTTTAGTACTTTCATTGGTTTAATTGACTATATAATTCATACTAAATGTCGCATATTTAGTGTGACTTTCCTCAGATTACTTAAGAGAATAGGAACTTCTAATGAATATGCCTCCTTCTAAAGAACCGTACGACGGCTACTGCGGTACCAGCTACGCAGCAAAAATGTTGGGTATCTCTGTGGGTACCGTCCAAGGCTTGGTCGAAAAGAACGACCTCAAAGCATGGAAGACCCAAGGCGGTCACCGCCGTATTTCTTTGCAGTCGATTCAAGACTACCAACGTCGTCACAACTTGGCACCCGCATCCATGATGCAAGGCGAAGACCGTTTGCGTATCTTGGTGGTGGAAGATGACGAAAACACCCGTTTGATGTTGCAAGCCAATTTTGACCAATGGGGTTTGCCTTTGGATGTTGTTATGTATTCTTCGGCCATGGAAGCATTGCTGGATATGCCCAGTATGCAACCTCAAGTGTTGCTGACCGATTTGAAAATGCCCAATGTGGATGGCTTTGAATTTTTGAAAACCCTCAGCGCACACAATTTGTTCAGCAATTTGGCGGTGGTTGTGATCACTGGCATGAGTGCTGAAGACGTGCGCGCCAAAGGCGGCTTGCCAGATGGTGTGCAGTTGTTGCAAAAGCCCATCGATATGGACTGGTTACATGGCTTTTTTGACGCGCTGATGTCGGTGCGCCAGATCAACCGACGCGCACGTCAAGTTGCTTAAAAAGGCCAAAGCACCTGCGTGACAGCAAGGCGTGTCAGAGCCAGTTAAGCTCTGCCCCGTGCTCAAACTCTCTGTCCTCGATCAATCCGTCGCTGCTGCTGGCCGAAGCCAAGACGCAGCCATTCGTCAAACCTTAGCTCTTGCCACCCAGTGTGAGGCATGGGGCTATCACCGCTTTTGGGTGAGCGAACACCACAGCCATCCCAGCATCGTGGGCTCGGCACCAGAGGTGCTGTTGGCTGCGCTGGCCGCACGCACCCAGCGCATTCGTTTGGGGAGCGCGGGCGTCATGCTGCCGCACTATGCGCCGCTCAAGGTGGCTGAGCAATTTCGCGTACTGGATGCGCTGGCGCCTGGCCGCATCGACCTCGGTGTGGGCCGCGCCCCTGGTAGCGATGGCCGCACGGCGCAGTTGCTCAACCCCGATCGCCACGCCTCAGAGCACTTCCCACAGCAAGTGATGGAGCTGCAAGCGTGGGTCACGGGCGAGCCCATTCCCGCAGGCCATCCCGGCCATGGCATCTATGCCTACCCCAGTGGCCCCACATCGCCCGATGTGTGGATGCTCGGCAGCTCGGACTACGGCGCACAGCTTGCTGCGCATTTGGGCTTGCCCTATGCCTTTGCCTACTTCATCACCGAAGGGCAGGGGGTAGACAACGCCTTTAACTTGTACCGCGCCAACTACCGCCCCAACGAACGCAACCCCAAGCCTCGCGCCACCGTGTGCGTGTGGGCCTTGGCGGCAGACACCGAAGATGAAGCGTGGCGTTTGTTTCAAAGCCGCGCCCGCTGGAAGATGGATCGCAACACAGGCAGCATTGGCGCTTTGCTGCCGCCCGATCAAGCCGTGCGTGACTACAACGCTTCAGAGCAAGTGGCTTTTGCCCAGTTGTGTGCAGATGCCTTCGTGGGCAGCGCCCCTCAAGTGGCCGACAAACTGCGCAAGCTGGCCGAGCGATTGCAGCTCGACGAAGTGGTCATCATCACTTGGACGCACGAGCCCGCGGCGCAAGCCCGTTCGTATGAGCTGTTGGCCAAAGAGTTTGCTTTTGTCTAAGTCGTTTTAAATTTCACACCTTTCACACACATATCGGGGACTCAACCATGTTTTCAACCGCCATCGCAGGTAGCTTGCCCAAACCCGAATGGTTGGCCGAGACGAACAAACTCTGGCCCAAGTGGCAAGCCGAAGGTGCGGCGCTCTTGCAAGCCAAGGCCGACGCCACCCTGTTGTGGATCAAAGCGCAAGAAGACGCAGGCCTTGATGTGATTGGTGACGGCGAGCAGTCGCGCCAACACTTTGTGCACGGTTTTTTAGAGCAGGTGGAAGGCATCGACTTTGAAAACAAAGTGACGATGGGCATTCGCAACAACCGCTACGACGCACAAGTGCCTCAAGTCACCGCGCCTTTGAAGTTGAAAGGCCGCGTGCATGCGTTTGAAGCGCAACTCGCCCGTGCGCACACCAAGAAGAAACTCAAATTCACCTTGCCCGGCCCCATGACCATCGTCGACACCGTGGCCGACCGTTTCTACGGCAAAGGCAAAGACCCCGTGCAAGGGCGCATCGACATGGCGTTTGCCTTTGCCGAGCTGCTGAACCTTGAAGCCTTAGCTCTGCAAGCCGATGGCGTGGACATCATTCAGTTTGACGAACCCGCGTTCAACGTCTACCTAGACGAAGCCGCAGACTGGGGCGTCAAAGCGCTAGAGCGCGCGGCGCAAGGCTTGACCTGCACCACCGCGGTTCACATTTGCTACGGCTACGGCATTGAGGCCAACAACAACTGGAAGAAAACTTTGGGCGACGAGTGGCGTCAATACGAAAAAGTGTTGCCCGCTTTGGCCAAGAGCAGCATCCAGCAGGTGAGCTTGGAGTGCTACCACTCGCATGTGCCGCCCGAGATGATGGCTTTGCTAGAAGGCAAAGACGTGATGGTGGGCGTCATCGACGTGGCCAGCGATGTGATTGAAACGCCAGAGCAAATTGCTGACACGATTGGTATGGCGTTGAAGTATGTGCCTAAGAACCGCTTGATTGCGTGCACCAATTGCGGCTTGGCGCCTATGAGCCGTGAGGTGGCGGTGAAGAAACTCGAGGCCTTGGCAGCGGGTGCTGCTTTGGCGCGTAGTCGTTACGCTTAAGCGTCTTTGTCGGGAGGCGAGGGGTTTGGGCATCTGTTTACGCTCATGTCCCCCGATTCAGGCAAGGCCTGAATCTCCTCCTTGACTTCGCTACAACAGATACCCAAACCCCTCTTGTCGCTCGCGAAGCTGCTTGCTCGCCTTCGGCTTTGCACGCGGCAAACTTCACTGCTCGCCGTAACCAAGGTTTCTGAGACAGACGTTCGCTTACAAACCCGCAGGCTCATGTGACTGGGGTGTCTTGTATAGCGAAGTCAAGGAGGAGAGAGGCGCATAGCGCCTCTCGGGGGACATGAGCGTAACAAGGCGCCTCAGTCGCATGAGCCGTCTGAAGGGGCGCCAGATGAGCCGCCTGAGGGATAGCCTAAAGAGCAGCCTCAAGCCAACGAGGTGACAGAAGCAGCAAAAGGTAGTTAAGCGCAGCCGCTATCACCGCAGCTACCGCTGCCGTGAATCTCGTCTTCAGGCAAAGCCTCAGGGGCCGAGACGATGCCAGTGGCTGCGTCATAGCCCACACGGCGCAGATGCAAGGCCAAAGCCGCATCCATGGTTTGCGCGTGTTGGGGAAACCAAATGCCCAGCTCGTGTGCCATTTGGCGCATCACCGCCATGTCGCCTTTGTCGCGGCCACGGCGCAAGCCTTCGCGCATGACGTCCAGCACCACGTTGTGCTGCATGGTGTGGCAGTTGCTGGATGAAAACTTGGTGTCTTTCATCCACTTGTCTTCGCCGCCAAAGTGGTCTTCGGTGTGTTCAATTAGCGCAGCGAATCGCTCTGTCAAGGTGTCGTCATCGGCCAGTTCGGTGGCGGCCAGCAAGTCCACAAACTCGCGGTGTGTGTCGTCCATGAAGTCCAGCTCAAGTGACAAAGCGTCAGACCAAGCAAGGGTGACTTCGCGGGTGGGCAGTGTGGCGGTGAGGGTGTCGGACATGGTGGACCTTCAAGTGAAACATCGTTTGGCACTTGCATGCCAAGTGCCTAGTTGAGACGGGGCTAATTCAAGGTAATCAAGGTGAACTGGCCCGAGTGGCGAGAAGCTTAATTGTAAGAAGCTGGCGCGCCCTTGCGCTGGGTCAAACCCCGCGCAGCCAAGCAGCAAATCGGTGCAAATAACTGGGCTCAGCCACGAACACGGCCAGTGTCACAGCCGCATTGGCCACGCCCGTCCAAAAAATCACGTCTGGAATGCCCATGCCCGCACTCAGCATCGCGCCTGCAATAAGCGAGCTGGCAATCATGAACAGCGCATTGATGATGTTGTTGGCCGCGATGATGCGTGCGCATTCTGCGTTGTGGCTTTGCTGCTGAATCAGCGCATACATGGGCACGCTGTAAATGCCTGCAAACAGGCTGAGCAACACCAAGTCGGCCATGATGCGCCAGTGTTCGCTGATAGCCACAAAGGCGTGGAGGCCCATCAGTTCAGACGCAGGTAAGTGGCTCGACGCCACATACAAGTCCACCGCAAACAGCGTCATGCCCATGGCGCCCAAGGGGCTGAGGCCAATTTCCACGCGGCCATGGCTTAAGGTTTCGCACAAGAGCGAGCCCGCGCCTATGCCCACCGAGAACAACACCAGCAGCAGCGACGCCACTTGTGCATCGCCATGCAACACCTCTTTGGCAAAGCTGGGGAATTGGCTGAGAAAAATCGCCCCAAAGAACCACATCCAGCTGATGCCAATGAGCGTGATGAACACCGAACGGTTGGCCCGCGCCAAACGCAGGTTATGCAGGGCTTCGGTGACGGGGTTCCAGTTGATTTTGAGCGTTGGGTTCGCTGCGGTGAGTGACGGAATACGTGCGCTGGTCAATCGCCCCAGCACTGCCACGACTACGCAGGCCACGGCCACGCTGGTGTGACCGATCTCAGGCATGGCCACCAACAGACCACCCGTCACATTGCCCAACAAGATGGCCACAAACGTGCCCATCTCCACCATACCGTTGCCGCCCGTCAGTTCGTGGTCGTCCAGCACTTGGGGCAGATAGGCAAACTTCACAGGGCCAAACAGCGTGGAGTGCAGGCCCATCAAAAACGTGCACAGCAAGAGCACAGGGACTTGTTGTGTGACAAAGCCCACAGCGCCCAACAGCATGATGCCGATTTCAAAATTCTTCACCCCGCGCATCAGCGTGGCGTGGTCGTACCGGTCGGCCAACTGGCCGCTGGTCGCTGAAAACAAAAGGAAGGGGAGGATGAACAGTGCCCCAATGACAAGGCCCGCTAAAGAGACGGGCAACCAGCTCACGCTGAGCTGGTAGGTCACCATCACGGTGAAGGCGAACTTGAACAGGTTGTCATTCGCCGCGCCGCAAAACTGCGTCCAGAAAAACGGCCCAAACCGACGTTGATTTAACAGTGCGAACTGGTTGGCTTCGCGTTGGATCAAGCTGTCGTCGGTTGGGCGGTTCATTGAGGATTAAAGACGCTCAAAAATAGCAGCGATACCTTGGCCGCCACCAATACACATGGTGACCAAAGCGTACTTGCCGTTGATGCGTTGCAGTTCGTACAGGGCCTTAACTGTAATCAAAGCGCCAGTCGCACCAATGGGGTGACCCAAAGAAATGCCCGAACCGTTGGGGTTGACTTTGGCAGGGTCGAGGCCCAGCTCTTTGCTCACGGCGCAGGCTTGTGCGGCGAAGGCTTCGTTGGCTTCGATCACGTCCATGTCGTTGGTGGTCAGGCCGGCCTTTTGCAAAGCGAGGCGAGATGCCGACACAGGGCCCATGCCCATGATTTTGGGGTCAAGGCCGGTGTGGGCATACGACACCAAACGTGCGAGTGGCTTGGCACCGCGAGCTTGCGCTGTTTTGGCATCCATCAACACCACAGCCGCAGCTGCGTCGTTGATGCCCGATGCGTTGCCTGCAGTGACCGTGCCGTTTTCTTTGACGAACACGGGTTTCAACTTGGTCATGTCTTCGAGCTTGCAGTTGGGGCGGAAGTGCTCGTCGGTGGCGTAGGCCACGTCGCCTTTTTTGCTCTTGAGCATCACAGGCAGGATTTGGTCTTTGAACACGCCTGCTTCGGTGGCGCGTTGGGCGCGGTTGTGGCTTTCAACGGCCAAGGCGTCTTGCATTTCGCGGGTGATGCCGTATTTGGCGGCCACGTTTTCAGCGGTCACACCCATGTGGATGGTGTGGAAGGGGTCGTGCAAAGCGCCCACCACCATGTCGACCATCTTGGTGTCGCCCATGCGTGCGCCCCAGCGGGCGCTTAAAGACGCGTAAGGGCCACGGCTCATGTTTTCAGCGCCGCCACCAATGGCGATGTCGCAGTCACCCAACATGATGGCTTGGCTGGCAGACACGATGGCTTGCAAGCCAGAACCGCACAAACGGTTCACGTTAAAAGCAGGCGTGCCTTCGGCGCAGCCGCCGTTCACAGCAGCGAGGCGAGACAGGTACATGTCTTTGGGTTCTGTGTTCACCACATGGCCGAACACCACATGGCCCACGTCTTTGCCCTCTACGTTGGCACGGGCCAATGACTCGCGCACCACTTGTGCGGCCAACTCGCTAGGGGGAATGTCTTTGAGGCTGCCGCCATAGGTACCGATGGCTGTACGAACACCGCTGACCACTACTACTTCACGCATTTTTGTCTCCAGTTGATAAAAATAAAACCAAATCAGTTTGCGCCGCTTGGGCTACAGATGTCTTACGTTTGAGGGCCTAAAACATAGGGGTTTGCAGCAGACCAAGCCACGGGAGCGCTAAAAACCAAAGGTTCTTCGCTGAAAGGGTGGGGAAACCCAATGTCTTGCGCGTGCAGCATCAGGCGCGGCGTGAGCGCCTTGATATCTGGCGGCGCATACAGCGAATCGCCCAACATGGGATGCCCCAAGCTTTGCATGTGCACGCGCAGCTGGTGCGTGCGGCCTGTGAAGGGCTCTAGCTCAATCAGGCTGGCGGTGTCGCCCGCTTGCACCATGCGCCACAGGCTCAGGCTGGGCTTGCCGTCGGGGTGAATGATGTGAATGGGGCGACGCTCCCAGTCGAGCATGATGTTGCCTTCAATGGCTCGCCAACCTTCTTCGTTGGTAGGCGCATGCGCTTGGGTAAGTAGTGGGTTGCCCGCCACCACCGCCATGTAGCGCTTGCTCACTTGGCGAGTTTCAAACAAACGGCTGATGCGGCGCTGCGACTCAATGCCGCGTGCCATCACGATGAGGCCCGAGGTGTCTTGGTCGAGGCGGTGCACCACCAAAGCGTCGGTGTAAATGTCTTGCACGCGCTTGGACAAGCAGTCTTGCTTGTCAGGCCCACGGCCTGGCACAGACAGCAGTCCGCTGGGTTTTTCAAACACCAGCAGGTGTTCGTCTTCGTAAATCGGGTTCATCTTTTGAGTGGCCTAAATGGGCTTTATGTGGCGCGAGCCTGTGTTTGCTCTAGCACCACATTCGAGGTGGGGCGAGCCACGCAAGGCAACACATAGCCCTCGGCTTTTTCTTCAGCGCTCAAGCCTGGCCACTCGATGGTGTAAGTCACTTCGCCACTCACGAGGCGGCACGCGCAGGTGCGGCAGGTGCCGTTGCGGCAAGAGCTGGGCAGCTCGATGCGCGACATCTCGGCGGCTTCGAGCAGGGTGAGGTCACCCTCCACGTCGTATTGCAGGCCAGCGGGCTCCACCTTCACGGTGAAGATTTGAAAATTCTCGGGGGCAGTCATGGTCAGGCGGTCAATTTCGCTTCGGCTTTGTCCAGCACCAGCGCGAGGTTGTCTAGCAAATCTGTTTGGCTGAACGAGCAGCTTTCTTCGCTGAACAAAGCACTCGATTCCAACCTGTCTACCAGCTCAAGCCACACTTCTTCAAACTTGGGCGGCAGGGCTTTGAACAAAGCCTCTTGCGAGCGCGCGGTTTGAATGAACGCACGGTCGGTCAGCGCGTTGCTGCGCAAATCGGTCAGTGCCATGCGAAGGGTGACGAGAGCAACGGTGGCAGACATTACTTGTTCTTAATCTTGCCGCGTGGTGCGACGTAAGTGGTGGGTGGGTTGGGACGATCCGAGGTGGAGGTCTTGGGAGGTGACGTGTCCTTTTTAGGCTTCTTAGTCATTTTGTTGCTGTGTTGTTCGCCTTTGGCCATATCACCTTCGTTGTAGTTATCTCGGATTGAGATGGGGTCATGGTAATTCAGTCTCTTGCCAAGTTGCCAGCGGCAGGTCCATCACGCTGTAGGGGCCGATGTTTGTGCGTATCAGGCGCAGCGTGGGCAGGCCCACGGCGGCGGTCATGCGGCGTACTTGGCGGTTGCGGCCTTCGCGGATGGTGAGCTCTATCCATGAGGTGGGTTTGTTTTGTCGCACGCGAATGGGTGGGTCGCGGTCCCACAAGTGCGAGGGGGCTTCTACAGCGCGGGCGCGGGCGGGCAGCGTCATGCCGTCGTTGAGCATCACGCCGTTGGTCAGGGCTTGCAGCGCGGTTTCATTGGCAATGCCTTCGACTTGCGCGAGGTAGGTTTTCTCCATCTTGTAGCGCGGGTCTGCAATGCGGGCTTGCAGCTGGCCATCGTCGGTGAGCAGCAGAAGGCCTTCGCTGTCGGCGTCTAGGCGGCCGGCCACGTACACGCCGGGCAGGGCGATGAAATCTTTCAGGCCGCGCCATTTCCCCTCGGGGGTGAACTGGCTCAGCACGCCGTAGGGCTTGTTAAAACGAATCAGCATGGCACATGAAAAGCGAACGAAGGCTAGAGCGTATCAGGCGGCTACCATGGTCGCATGACTGCCCATTTTGAAAGCGTGCAAAACGCCGCGATGTACCCCGATGCCTTTGATGTGGCAGCTCCCGAAATTACCTTTGAGCGCGACCTGTGGCCGCGCAAGCTGGGCGTGTTTGTGCGCAATACGCCTGCAGCCGAAGGTGCGGCGGCTGATGCAGCGCTTGATGAAAGAGCGCTTGTAGCGCCGGTGCGCGAACTGGCCGTGGGCCAGTTTGGCTTTGTGCCGCAGTGGGTCAAGTCGGCATCAGACGCAAAACTCCGTTCCACCAAGATGGTGAACGCCCGCTCGGAAACCGTCACCACATCCAACAACTTTCGTGATGCATGGCTGGCAGGCCAGCGCTGCATCGTGCCCATGATGGCGTTTTTTGAAGACGATTGGCGTAGCGGCAAAGCCGTGCCCACGCGCATCACCCGTGTGGATGGCAAGCCCATGGGCGTGGCGGGTATATGGGAGCGTTGGGCCAAAGACGGCACAGAAATCATCAGCTTCACACTGCTGACAGTGAATGCCAACAGCCACGCATTGCTGCACCGCTACCAACAAAACGGCAACGAAAAACGCATGCCCGTCATCTTGGGCGAGGGCGCGTATGACGCGTGGCTCAATACAAAAGCCGAGAAAGCCCGCGAATTTATGCGCGCTTACTCGGCCAACTTGTTGACGGCCAATCCCGTCGAGAAGAAGTAGTTACTTCACTTCGGTGACGAACTGCTCGCGTGGGCGGCGCACTTTCTTGAGTGAGGTCAACCAGTCTTGTTCTGCCAAGCGGTAGCCCAGCGGCATGATGGCCACGCTGCGCAAACCGCGTGCGTGCAAGTTCAAAATTTCGTCCACGGCTGCTGCGTCGAAACCTTCCATTGGCGTAGCGTCCACTTCTTCAAATGCTGCAGCGATCAACGATGCACCCAAGCCAATGTAGGCTTGGCGAGCGGCGTGTTCAAAGTTCACATGTGCGTCACGCGCTGGGTAGTTGGCTAACAACATTTGGCGGTAGTTTTCCCAGCCTTCGTTTGTGCCGCCGCGCTGTGCGTTGGTCAGGTCAAACATCATGTTGATGCGGTCAGCTGTGTAGTTGTCCCACGCAGCAAACACCAACAGATGCGAGCCTTCGGTAATCTGCGCTTGGCCGTGTGCGCTGGCTTGAATCTTGGCACGCGCTTCAGGGTTGGTGATCAAAATAATTTCAAACGGCTGCAAGCCGCTTGATGTGGGCGCTAAGCGAGCCGCTTCGATGATGCGCTCCACTTTGTCTTGAGGCACCACTTTGGTGGCGTCCATTTTTTTAGTGGCGTAGCGCCATTGCAATTTATCGAGAAGAGTAGACATTGAATAAGTTCCTTTGCGGGGCAAGCGTAACCAAGCCAGCAGTTGTGTGCTGGCTTGGGGCTATTGGGTGATTGGTATGAGAAGGTGCGGGTTCATTGCCTGTTTTCAAGGCAATGCTTGCCAAGCCTGATGTAATCTAGGCTTGAAGAGATATCCAAGATGTTGTCCACAGCTTCATGCACAGAGGCGAGGGACAACTCTTGGACGTTTACTTCGCCCAAGTGTCCTTGAGCCCCGTGATCTTGTTAAACACCAACTTACCACCCGCATGCTCCACGCGGTCGGTCACGAAGTAGCCGTGGCGTTCAAACTGAAAATGCGCACCTGCGGGCACGTGGGCCAATGATGGCTCCACATACGCTGTCACCACTTTCAGGCTGTCGGGGTTGAGGGCTGCCAAGAAGTCTTTGCCGCCTGCGTCGGGTTGTGCGTCGGTGAATAAGCGGTCATACAGGCGCACTTCGGCCTGCAAGCCATCGTTCACGCCCACCCAGGTGATGGCGGCGCTGGCCTTGACGGTGGCGCTGCCGGGTGTGCCGCTCTTGGTGTCGGGGATGACGGTGGCTTGCACTTCGCTAATCACACCATTCGCGTCTTTGGTACAGCCCGTGCACTCAATGACGTAGCCGCCTTTGAGGCGCACTTTGTTGCCGGCAAGCATTTCGCCATCCGCGCCTGGCCGGGGCGGATAAAGGCGTTTGTAGCCTTTGGGCGGCACTTCGGCAAAGTCATCACGCTCAATCCACACTTCTTTGCCAATCTTGAAATGGCGTGTGGGTACTTCAGCGCCTTCATCGTGAGCATCAGTAGCAGCACCTTGCGGTGCTGGTGGCAACGCAGGTTGTGTGCAGGGCTCTAGGTGGCCCGCACCCATCACCTCGTCCCAGTTGGTGAGCACGAGCTTGACGGGGTCCAGTACTGCCATGGCGCGGTGTGCAGTGTTTTCTAGGCTTTCGCGCAAGCAGCCTTCAAGCGTGCTGTAGTCAATCCAGCTGTCGCTCTTGGTCACGCCAATGCGTTCGGCAAACAGTTGCAGGCTTTCGGGCGTGTAGCCACGGCGGCGCAGGCCGACTATTGTTGGCATGCGTGGGTCGTCCCAGCCGTTGACCTTGCCCTCGTTCACCAGCTGCGCGAGTTTGCGTTTGCTGGTGATGACGTAGGTGAGGTTGAGGCGCGAGAACTCGTATTGCTTCGGACTTGGTGCAGCCAGCAGACCGCCCACGACCTGCCCGTCAGGTCGTGTTGTCGATTCACACAAACGGTCCATCAGCCAGTCGTAGAACGGGCGTTGGTCTTCAAACTCCAAGGTGCAAATGCTGTGCGTGATTTGCTCCAGCGCGTCTTCGATGGGGTGGGCAAAGGTGTACATCGGGTAGATGCACCAGGTGTCGCCCGTGTGGTGGTGCGTGGCGCGGCGAATGCGGTAGATGGCAGGGTCGCGCAGGTTGATGTTGGGCGATGCCATGTCAATCTTGGCGCGCAGCACGGCTGCACCATCGGCCAATTTACCATCGCGCATTTCGCGAAAGCGTGTGAGGTTTTCAGCGGGTGTGCGTGAGCGGAAAGGGCTGTTCACGCCGGGTTTGCCAAAGTCGCCACGGTTAACGCGCATTTCTTCTGGCGTTTGTTCGTCCACGTAGGCGTGGCCGGCTTCAATCAAAGCCTCGGCGGCGCGGTACATGAAGTCGAAATAGTCGCTGGCTTGGTAGGCTTTGTCGTTGCCAGGTTGGCTCCAGCTAAAGCCCAGCCACTGCACCGCGTCGATGATGGAGTTGACGTATTCGGTGTCTTCTTTTTCGGGGTTGGTGTCGTCAAAGCGCAGGTGGCACACGCCACCGTAGTCACGCGCCAAACCGAAGTTGATGCAAATGCTTTTGGCGTGGCCCACGTGCAAGTAGCCGTTGGGCTCGGGCGGGAAACGCGTGCGAATCTTGGCGGGGTCTGGCTCACCCTTGGCGTGATGCGCTGCGTCACCAGGGCTACCCGCCCAGCGGCGGCTGGCGTAAGTGCCTTGGGCCAAATCGTTTTCGATGATTTGGCGCAAAAAGTTGCTGGGCTTGTTGTCTTGTTCTGTCGCGGGGGTGGCGGGTTTCGTCATGCGCTGATTTTAGGCGGGGCAAGGCGCAATATCGCGTTGCGCACGTCCAATGTCCGCCAACCCGATTAGATTTTCCGGCCTAAGCGTTTTTTAACTTGCTTCTTTTCCCAATTGGCACCGTTGTGGATGGTGATACTTAGAGTTGGCTACGAAAAAACGGCGCATCGCTTTTAGGCCATGCGCCGCAAATCACCTTGGGTAAATTTAGTGGTGGCTGCTGCTGCGGTAGTTAGACCAAGCCGCACCCGATGTGTCGCCGCTGGCTTTGCGCTGGAAGTGGTCGTCATCTAAGCCTTCGCCAGCCCCGGGCACGCTGATGACACGTGCCATCAAAGTGGTGCCGCTCATGTAGCCTTCAACGCGCACTTGTTGCGTGCTGAGCGTGGCAGCGGTCACGCCCACAAAGGTGGTGGTGCTGTCTGTCCATTGCACGTTCAGCGGGGTGTGGCCGCTGGCGGTGAGTACAAAAGTCTTGACGGTGCTGTCAACACTGGACACCACGCCATCTGCTGGTCGGATGATGGTGTTTGTGCTGCTGTTACAGCTCATGCTGGAGGCCAAGACCACAGGCGTGTTGGTTTGCTGCGTGGCGGTGATTTGCACGGGGACATCGTTGGCTAAGGTCACGCCAGGACAAGAGGTGGTCGCGTTGATGCCGCTGGCATCGACAGGGATGCCGCGCACCACAAAGCTGGTGGCGTCGACAAAGTCGCTGATGACGCCGATCAGTTTGACTTGGGCCAAGTCGCTGCTGGTGTTTTGTTCACGCACTTGGATGTTGGTGGCGCTGATGCTGCCGTCGCTGCCCACCGAGCCGCTGACCTTGACATAGGCGTTGTTGCCCACCGTTGCGCCAGATGGAGTGATGGTGGTGGACGAGCCAATGGCTACTTTGACGCCTTGAACTTCAAAGGTGTTGGCGCTGCTGTTAAACAGGCTCACTTGGCCGCCCACTTGTGCGGTGGTGTCAGTGGCCGTGCTGTCTTGCAGGCTGTTGATTTTGAGGTTGCTTGCCGTCAAGGTGGTGCCACTCAGTGCAGATGTGGGGCCGTAGGCGGTGACGAGCAAATCGTTGGCCAAGGTGGCGCCTGTGGGGCGCAGCGCAGCGCTGGCATACGACACGGTCAGGCCATTCAGCGAGAAGGTTTTTGCGGTGGTGTCGAGGTTGCTGATTTTGCCGTTGATCTTGAGGCCGGAAATTGCGGCCATTTTTTGCACGCGTGTGGCCACAACTTTGTAGGACGAGGTGGCGCTGTCATACACGGGGCTGCCATGCACTTCCACCAAGTCGCTGCTGACAACATCGCTGATGCTGCTGTAGCCGCCGCCCCAAACGGTGAGGGGGCCTGTGGCCAAGTCGGTGTTGATGCTGATGCGTTGGCCTGCCACCGTGAGCGTTAATGCTGTGGTGTCGATGGTGCTGACCGAGCCGATCACCGCAGCATCCACCGTGACTTTGCTGGCGGTGCCTTTGCCATCGTGGTTGACGCGAATACGTTGACCCATTTGCAGCACGCTGTTGCTGAAACTGCCATCTGCGTTTTCGGTGACGATGCTGGCGTTGACATCCTCAATTTCTGCACCATCCACAAAGACCGAGCCAAAGCCGGTGACGACACCGTTGGCCACTTGGTTGGTTGAGGCCGATGCCGCCGCATTCGATGAACCGCTGCCGCCGCAACCTTGCAGCAGCAAGGCCATGAGCAAACCTGATGCGGTTGCTTTTAAAAGTGTGTGTTGTTTCATATCAATCTCCTAGTGAAGAAAAAAAGAGGGGTTAATCGGGCTTGACTTTGCGCAGACGGTTTTCACCGTTGATGGTTTGGTACTCAACTTCAACGTTGTGATTGAGCAAGCTGTTCAGGTTGGGCGGCAACAGCGTGGTGCTGTTCCAGATCAAGCTCAACACGCCCGTGGTTGTGCTGAGTTGAATGGTTTTATTGGCTGTACTGAGCTGCGTCAGAGTGCCCGAGAGTTCGAGCACGCTGCTGTTTGGAATTTGCAAGCTGCATGACACACTGGTTGCGCGCAGTGGTTGCCCTGGGTTTGCGCGTTGCGCTGAAATTTCGAGGTAGACGTTGTCGTTGACATGCAGCCCTATGCAGTTGGCAGCCAGCGCGGCGCTGGGTATGTTGACCCAATTACCACGCAGGCTAAGTTGTGCCGCATTGGCGGGCCACAAGAGGCTGCCTTTGAGTTCGACCGTGCCGCCTAAATCGTTGCCGTTTTGGCGCTCAGCGAGTGCCACCGTTTTGAATTCGTTGCCTTCACGCACGATTTCAATTTGCACGGTAGACCCCACCGCCGGGGGCGTGCTGCTGAAGTCGCTGGTGAGCTTGACGCGCATGCCTTGCACGCGAATTTCGCCTTGTGCCAAATCGCGTTCACTGACTTGGGTGTTGAGCACCAAGTGTTCGTTGTCGCTCAGGCTGGGGCTTGCGTCCACAACACGTGTGGCGATCCAGGGTGATGAGCCAAGTGCGCTGCGGGGCACCCAGGCCGTGATCATGCTTTGGGCGGCCAAGTCAGCGGGCAAGTTGGCGTATTGCAGGGTTTGACCGGTGGCATCGTCGAGGGTGAGGACATCGTTGAGACGTGTGCGCACCAAGCCACTGATCAAGACAGGGTCAGCCGCTGTGCTGAGTTTTTCCACGCGGGTCGCGATTAACACCGAGTAGTTGCGCGTGCTGTCGAATACCCAGTTGCCATGCACTTCCAATTCATCACCGGATGCCACTGTGGTGAGCCCATCCAGCACCGTGGCGGTGTTTTGTGTGTCGCTGGCCGTGACGATTTGCACCGCTTGGCCTAAGAGTTGGAACACGCCTTGGCCATCTTGTGCAGCGCTGGTTGTGCCGCGCAGTTGGGGCAACACTTGAATGGAATCAGCCACGCCCGCTTTGCTGTGGACGATGCGCACGCGTTGACCCAGTTTGGCCTCGGTGACTTCGGTTTGGCCTTGCCCGTTTTCTACCAACACGCTGGCGTTGGTGTCGTCGTATTCCACACCGGCCACGATGACGCTACCAAAACCGCTGACCATGCCCTCGGCCACGCCCGTGCCGCCGCTACCGACGCCCCCTGCAATGTTGGTGCCGCCGCTGCAAGCGGCAACCAGCAGGCACAGCGTAAGAGCACTGCACCGCAGCGTTGTTTGTATGCGCGTAATTAACGTGTTCATGGCTGTGACTCGTCGTTGGTGTTTTTGAATTCAGGCGCTGCAAAGCTAAACAGCCCCAGTCGAAAGCGCTGTGGGTTGGGGTGGTTGGCGTCTTGCTCGCACAAAGGGGTGGCGGCATCGACCACGTTTTGCAGAACGTGCGCCCATAACTCGTTGGCTAAGAGGTTGAGTTTTTGGACGGACTCTGGACTCAGGCCATCTGCAAAAACGCTTTGCTCCAGAAATTTGCGAGGCTGCTGTGTGTCGTTTGCGGGGGCGCACAAGTTGTGTACGCCCGCTTGTAGGTGGTCGGCGACAGAACCTGCAAACAACTCGCGTGCTTCTTTGTGACTGGCGTCTGGCACAAAAGCATTGCGCAGCAAATGCACCATGCCGTCGTCTTCGCGCGCTAGGCCTAAACGCACAAGTTCTTGCAACACGGTGCGTGGATGCACATCTTTTGACACAGAGCGAGCCAGGGCTTCAAACGATGGGGCCTCGCCGCTGATGGGCAAGGCATCGGCAGCGTTGTCTAGGCTCAGCCAGCGTGTCGCCACTTGGTTGGCCGCGCTGGGTTTGCCCCAGGCCGAGCCATTGGCGTGCACCTGAGCCATGGTTTGGTTGGCAGTTTCGCGAAAGGCACGCACATCTTTGCGATGCAAACCCGAGAGCATGCTCACGGCGGAATCGGTCGGTTTTTGATTTTGGCGAACCAACTCTTCTTGCGTTTGTGCCAAGAACACGGGTTTGAGTGCGGCTGCGAATTCGTTATGGCCCACCCCCGAACGAATCAGCCATGTGACCAAGGGCTGAACGATGGCCAGCGCTTCAGGCAGCAAGCTGTCGGGCGTGGCAGGCGTGTTTTGATTTTCCATGCGGCCAGTATAAATGGGAAAATTTCCCATTTATCAGGTTGGATGAAAAATTAATTTGAGTTTTTCTTGCGTTACATGGCTTTGAACAAGTGCGCATAAAGCCGGCTCACGCCCAGTCGCTCGTGCTGGCCTTTGAGGCGCAGGCTTAAACGCCCTGATTCGTCGCATGAGTTCCTTGAGCGGTGTGCGCAGCAGCAGCTCGCTGCCGTCGTTGGTGAACACGCGCACATATTTGTCGGACGCTTCTAGGCGCAGCATTTCGGCCACGGGCACTATGCGCAGAAAGGCTTTGAACAAACCTAACACGGTCAGTGGCACAAACAAGTGAGTCAGTGTGTAGCCCTGAATGTTGGCTACGTAAAGTCGCGAATGAAGATGGCCGAAACTGCTGCAGTCATGTGAATGGCGGTGGTAGATGTGAGTTGCATGAGCAGGTGCAAAGTAGTTGCGAATGCCTGCACTTGGTCTATGCGTTCGAGAGTGGCCAAGGAGATTGCGACGAAACACCCGTGAAGAGGTGTGAAATGCATACGGGTAGAGCGATATCCACAAGCACCGATAATTCAAGGCTGTTTTAGGAGTTTGTGTGGATATCGTTTTGTTGCTCAAAGCCGCCGTGATGGGCGTGGTCGAAGGTTTGACCGAGTTTTTGCCTATTTCATCGACGGGCCACCTCATTTTGGCTGGCGCTTTGCTGGGAATGGATGACGAAAAAGCCAAAGTGTTTGACATCGCCATTCAGACCGGTGCGATCATTGCCGTGATCATTGTGTATTGGCAAAAAATTGCCAGCACCGTGGTGGCTTTGCCCACGCAGCACGAGGCGCGCCGTTTTGCGGTCAATGTGCTGATTGCCTTTTTGCCCGCCGTGGTGTTGGGCTTGTTGTTTGGCAAGTTCATCAAAGCGCATTTGTTTACGCCGACGGTGGTGGCTAGCACCTTTATCTTGGGGGGCTTCATCATCTTATGGGCAGAGGGCTGGGGCCGTGCCAAGCCTGAGGGTGAAGAGGCTCATCCCAACGACAACGCACGTATCGTGAATGTGGAAACCATGTCGCCGCTAGACGCTTTGAAAGTCGGCTTGGTGCAGTGCTTGGCCATGATTCCAGGCACCAGCCGCAGTGGTGCGACCATCATTGGCGGCATGTTGCTGGGCTTGTCGCGCAAAGCGGCCACCGACTTTTCGTTTTATTTGGCCATCCCGACGCTCATTGGCGCTGGGGCATACAGCCTTTACAAAGAGCGCGAGTTACTGAGTTTGGCCGATGCGCCCGTGTTTGCCGTGGGTTTGGTGTTTTCGTTCATCAGTGCATGGGTTTGTGTGCGCTGGCTGTTGCGCTACATCGCGAGCCATAGCTTTATTCCGTTTGCTTGGTACCGCATTGTGTTTGGCATGGTGGTGCTGGCGACGGCATGGACTGGCTCCGTCACTTGGGCGGCTTGATTAGATCGAGTCTGGGCAAAAGTTTCAACAGGCTGAATTGAACTACTTGATCAACAGCGAAGCTGGTTCGCGCACCGTCGCCGAAAACTACGTGGGCTTACCTCTGAATTTTGGTGAGTAATCTCACAGATATATTAAAAATGCATATCTGGTAGATTTCCACTTGCACTGATTGCAAGTGAATCCATCGCGAGAATCGGTCTTACAAAAATCAACAAGGAACATCTATGAGTCAAGACAAGGCGCCTAGCCATGGCGTCGACCATTTTTTACAGCGTCTGTGCGATGCCAGTGCCACCATTGGTGGTGTTGTGTTGGTGGCCATTGCCTGCGTCACCGTTGTGAGTGTGATTGGTCGCGCTTTCTTTTCACACCCCATCTTGGGTGACGTCGAGTTGGTGCAATTGGGCTGTGCGGTGGTGGTGGCGTCCTTCTTGCCCTACACGCAGTTTCGCCACGCCAACATCATTGTGGATTTCTTCACCACCAACGTTTCTACCAAGCGCCAAAGCCAGCTCGATGCTTTTGGTACCTTGCTCTACACCCTCGTGATGGCCTTGGTGGCTTGGCGCGTGGCGGTGGGTGGTGTGGACATCAAAGCCAACCAAGAAACCTCCATGTTGATGGCTTTGCCACTGTGGATTCCCTATATGTTGATGGTGCCCGGCTTGGTGCTGTGCAGCCTGATTGGGTTTGTGCAAACCCTGCAACACCTCGGTCTGATTGCGAAGGAAGAAGTATGAGCACGATGAGTATTGGCTTGTCCATGTTTGGCGCCATGTTGGTGCTGATGGCCGTTCGCGTGCCGATTGCAATTTCAATGTTTGTGCCGGGCGCTGTGGGCTACATGGCCTTGGCCGGTTGGCTCCCGCTGCTGTCGCATCTCAAAGGTGCGGTCTATAGCCGCGTGTCGATTTACGACTTGTCCGTCATTCCTTTGTTCATGCTCATGGGCGCATTTGCCGTGCACGGCGGTTTGTCCAAGGCTTTGTTTGACTTTGCCAACGCCTTGCTAGGTCGCTTCAAAGGCGGCATGGCCATGGCCGGCGTGTTGGCCTGTGCGGCGTTTGGTTCCATTTCGGGTTCGACCGTGGCCACCACCGCCACCATCGCCCAAGTGGCTTACCCAGAGATGCGTCGCATCAACTATTCAGGCCGACTTGCCACAGCCGCATTGGCGACTGGCGGCACGATGGGCGTGTTGTTGCCGCCTTCGGTCACGTTGATGGTCTACGCCATCTTGACCGAGCAGAACATCACCAAGATGTTCTTGGCCGCCTACATCCCAGCCTTGCTGGCGGCTGTGGGCTACTTGCTTGCGATTGCGGTGATCGTGCGCATTCACCCCGACCAAGCGCCTCAAGCCAAAGCAGCCACAGCCCATGAGCTGATGACGACGGCTGTGAATGTGTGGCCGATTGCAGCCATCTTCATGGTGGTGTTCGGCGGCATTTACGGTGGCATCTTCACCGCGACCGAAGGGGCGGCCATTGGTAACGTGTTGACCTTTGCCATCACCTTGCTGCGTCGCGAAATGACGTTTGACAAACTCGTCGCCTCAATTCGCACCACCGCGCAAACCAGCGGCATGATCTTTTTGATCTTCATCGGTGCCGACATGATCAACGCCTCCTTGGCCTTGTCGCAGCTGCCCGCGCAACTGGCCGACATGGTGGGACACTTGCAGATTTCACCGTTGGTGGTGATGGCAGGCATCATGATTTTCTACATCATCTTGGGCTGCGTGATGGATGAGATGTCCATGATCTTGCTCACCGTACCTACGCTGTTCCCTGTCATCTTGGGCATGGACTTCTTCGGATTAAACCCTTCAGACAAATCTCTGTGGTTTGGTATCTTGATACTCACCGTGTGTGAGATCGGCATGATCTTCCCGCCTGTGGGCTTGAACGTGTACATCATGAACGGCTTGGCCAAAGACGTGCCGATGGTCGAGACCTACAAAGGCGTGGTGCCCTTTCTCATCACCGACGGCATTCGCTTGTCCTTACTCATTGCGTTCCCCACCATTTCATTGTGGTTGGTGCATTTCTTGACTTAATTTTTTACAACCTGGAAACAAACCATGAAATCTCGCTTCCTCAAAGTTGCCGCTGCTGCGTTGACCGTTGTAGCGCTCAGCCCTGCCGTGATGGCACAAGAGGTGACCCTCAAAGTGCACCACTTCTTGCCCGCCTCTTCGTATGCCCAAACCTTGTTCATTCAGCCTTGGTGTGATCGCATTGCCAAGGAATCGAACAACAAGATGAAGTGCCAGGTCTATCCATCCATGCAGTTGGGTGGCTCGCCCCCTCAGTTGTTTGAACAAGCGCGTGACGGCGTGGCTGATGTGATTTGGACCTTGCCTGGCTACACCGCAGGCCGTTTCCCATCCATTGAAGTGTTTGAATTGCCCTTCATGATGCAAAACCCAGAAGCCACCAGCAAAGCGCTGTGGGACTATGTGGACCTATATGCCAAGGCTGAATTCAAAGACGTCAAGCCTTTGGCTTTCCACGTGCACGGCGACGGCGTGTTCCACATGACCAACAAGCCCATCCGCACAGCGGCTGACTTGAAAGGGTTGAAGCTGCGTGCTCCGACACGTAACACCAACAAGTTCATCGCTTTGTTGGGTGCAACACCTGTGAGCATGCCTGTGCCACAAGTGGGGGACGCTTTGTCCAAAGGCGTGATTGACGGGGCCGTGGTGCCTTACGAAGTGGTGCCTGCGGTGAAGATTCAAGAGTTGGTGAAATTCCACTCTGAAACTGACCCTGCTGAGCCCGCGTTCTACACAGCCACCTTTGTCTTCGCGATGAACCAAGCCAAGTACGACTCGCTGTCGCCTGAGCTGAAGAAAGTGATTGATCGCAACAGCGGTCAATCGTTGTCAGGCATGGCCGGTAAGGCTTTCTTGCAAGCCGACATGGAAGGCAAGAAAACCACCAGCAAGAACACGGTCAACGTGATTCCAAAAGCAGAGTTGGAAAACTGGAAAAAGATTGGTCAGCCATTGACCGATGCTTGGGTGGCCGACATGAATGCCAAAGGCAAAAACGGCAAAGAAATGCTGGACGGTGCCAAAGCATTGATTGCCAAGTACGCAGCTGGCAAGTAAAGCGTTGAACGCATGACAAAGGGGCCGCAAATGCGGCCCCTTTTTTTTGTGTCGCAGGGTTCAGTGCTTGCTGTAAACCAAGCCAGAAGCCACGCCACCGAACAAGTCGCCCTCAACCAAAGGCACGCCTGCAAACTCAGCTTGCAGCGCTTGTTGAAACGTGCGCAAGGCAGATGAACCTCCCGTCAGGTAGATGGCGTCAGGCTTGCCGTGTGTCAGTTCCGCACGTTGCACGCATTCGCGTGCACAAGCGACGGTGCTGGCCAGCAGTTGCGCCAAATGGGTGTGCAAGTCGGCGCTGCCAAGCGTTGCTGTTAAGTTGGCTTCCACATACGAGAGGTCAACGGCCGTATCGCCATCGGTTTGCGAGCAGCGAATTTTGGCTTGCTCCACATCGTGGGCCATGTGGTGGCCGTAGCGCTCATTCAGCACGTTCATCAATCGGTCGTGCAAGCGCCCGTCGGTGTAGTTGGTTTGCAAAGCTTTGGCTTGCGAGAGAGCCTTGGGCTGGTATTGCCAGTTGATCAAGTGCCAAGTGGACAAGTCAAAGAACACGCGGTTGGGGACTTCGCGGCTGTCAGGCCCGAGGTGCCCATAACCCAGCAAAGGCATGACTTGGCCGAGGCTGAGCTTTTGGTCAAAGTCAGTGCCGCCAATGTGCACACCTGTGGTGGCCAGCACATCGTCTGCACGGTTGGTCTTATGCATGAGATCTGGCCCCAAGCGCACCACGGTGAAGTCAGACGTGCCGCCGCCAATGTCGGCCACCAGCACGGTGCTTTCGCGCTCCAGTCGTCGCTCGTAATCCAACGCGGCAGCGATGGGCTCAAACTGAAACGCAATGTCTTTGAACCCGACCGCCTCAGCGGCTTGGCGTAGTGAGTTTTCAGCTTGCACGTCACGCGCGGCATCGTCATCCACAAAGTGCACGGGGCGGCCCAAGACCACGCGGGTAGGGGCAGTGCCCAAGTGGCGGGTGGCCCGCTCGCGCAAGGTGGACAGATAAGTGGTGATGATGTCTGAGAAGTTCACCAGCTGGTTGTTGATGAGCGTGGTCTCCATCAGCAACGGGCTGCCCAGCAGGCTTTTGAGCGAGCGCATCAAGCGGCCCTCGGTGCCTTCTAGGTAATGCGTGATGGCCTCGCGGCCAAAGTGCGTGCTGCCTTCTTCTGCGTTGTAAAACACGGCTGTGGGCATGGCCAGTGCATCGCCTTCGAGTGGGATGAGTTGGGCGGTGCCTTGCGGCGTGGCCCACGCGATGGCAGAGTTGGACGTGCCGAAGTCAATGCCCAAAATGCCATCGGCACCTTGGGCGTTTTTGATGGAAACGGTCATGCAGGAAGTTAGCTCACCAGCCCCACATAAACGTTTTGCACATCGTCGTTGTCGTCAATGGCGGAGAGGAAGGCTTCGACTTCTTCTAAGGCTTCGGCGCTCAGATTGGCTGGGTCAACTGGGTTCTTGGGCTTGTAGCCAAGTTTGGCCGACAACACATTGAAGCCGTGCGCGGGCAGGGCGCGACTGACCAAATCCAAGTCAGTGGGCTCGGTGATGAAGACAGAGGTGCCTTCGTCGCCCGCTTCAAAGTCTTGTGCGCCTGCTTCGATGGCGGCCACTTCGGCATTGGCATCAGGGGCGGTGGGTTCGGCTTCAATCAAACCAATGTGGTCAAAGTCCCACGACACCGAGCCCGATGTGCCGAGCTGGCCTTTGCGAAACAGCACGCGCATTTCGGGGGCGGTGCGGTTGACGTTGTCGGTCAAGCACTCGACCATCACAGCCACTTGATGCGGTGCGTAGCCTTCGTAAATCACGCGCTCAAATTGCACCGATTCGCCGGTCAGGCCAGCGCCTTTTTTGATGGCGCGCTCCAGCGTGTCTTTGGGCATGGAGACCTTGCGGGCTTGTTCCATCACCATGCGCAGGCGAGCGTTGGCCGCAGGGTCTGCGCCGTTGCGCGCGGCGACCATGATGTCCTTGGCCAGTTTGCTAAAGATGCGGCCCTTGGCGTTGGCGGCTAAGTCTTTGCCTTTGGCTTTCCATTGAGCGCCCATGTGTGTGTTCCTTTATGTTGGTGTGTGTTTATTGGTCGGTACTCGCGCTCCAGCGCTCGTTCCATGCGTGTTCTATTTGGCGGCGGTCGCGCTTGGTGGGGCGGCCGTGCTCGATGCTGTGTGCGGGCTCGTTGGCTAAGCGGTTTTGCTCAGCTTGCTTGGCGCGCAAGGCCATGCTCTCAGAGGTTTCTTCGTACAACAGTTGCGCCACGGGCGCAGGCCCGCGTGCGGCGCTGATGCCTTTGACCACGATGGTCTTGGTGATGTTGCCTTGGCGCACGGTCAGGGTATCGCCCACCTTCACTTCACGCGCAGGCTTGACGTCTTGCCCGTTGATTTGCACGCGGTGCTTGGTCACTTCATCACACGCGAGGCTGCGTGTTTTGTAAAACCTAGCGGCCCACAGCCACTTGTCGATGCGCAGGCTGTCCATCAGTGGTTGAACACGTCCAACACGCGTGTGAGGTCGTGGCCGGTGTACGTGGGTTTGGGGCCAATCGTTTCATACGGCAGGTGTTGGCGATTCACCCACAGGGTGGTGAAACCAAACCAGGTGGCACCCAGCGCATCCCAGCCGTTGCTAGACACAAACAAAATGTCTTGTGTTTCTGCCAAGATGGTTTGCTGCACCAAGCCGTAGGCTTCAGGGGAGGTTTTGAACAAACGAATGGGATCGACGGAGATGACGTGGTCAATCAAATCAGCCATGCCTGCACTCGACACCGCAGTGCTGAGCATGTCCATGCTGCCGTTCGACAGGATGGCTGTTGTGATGCCACGCTCTTTCAGGCTTTGCAACACGCCCAAGTTCTCAGCGAAGGGCGTGAGCTTGGCGTATTGGCCCATCAAGGCGTTGACGTGTTCGGGCTTGGCGTCGAGCTTGAAACGTTCCAGCGTGTAGAGCAATGCGCTGCGCGTGATGTCCCAAAACGATTGGTAGTAGCGACTGCCTTCTGCGCGGTGCGGGTCAGACATCGTGATGAGGCGCGTGTAGTCAATCTGCTTGTCACGCCACAGCACCGAGATGGCTGCACCTTGGCCCGGATACAACCGCTCGGCCAATGCGCCTATCGAGTACACATCGAACAAGGTGCCATAGGCATCGAACACAACGGCTTTGATGGACATGTTCAGTCTTCGTTAGGGAGCAAGCAGCACTTGTCGCCGCTGGCGGTGCGCTCAATCGTGATGCGGTGGATGTTGGGCAACGCAGCTTTGAGGTCGTTGTAGACGAAGGTGCAGAGGTTTTCGAGCGTGGCGGGGCCAATGCCAGGCACTTCGTCGAGGAAATGGTGGTCGAGTTTCTCGCGCACTTTCTCGACTTCTTTGCGCAGATAAGCCAAGTCCATCATCATGCCGGACTCGGGGTCGGGCTTGCCTGCAATGGTCACTTCAGCGTGATAGGTGTGGCCGTGGATGCGCAAGCTGCCTTCCGCATCAATTTTGCGGCGCAGGGTGTGGGCGGCTTCAAAGTAGAAGCGCTGGCTGAGTTCGTATTTCATCGGATGCCAATCAATTTATGGGTTTGCACGCTCAGTCGCCAGCGAGGGTTCGCTTGGCAATAGGCCACGGCTGCAGCGGTGTTGGCTGCAGCATTGGGCCCATCCATGGGCTGCAAATAAAAATGTTCAAAATTCAAAGCTTCATACAGCGCAGGCTCGGCGCCCGCTTGTGGAAACACCAGCTTGAGCTCTTGGCCCGCAGCTACCACGCGCTGGCTACCCGCCTTGGGGCTCATGCACAGCCAGTCAATGCCTTTGGGCGGCAGCATTGTGCCGTTGGTTTCGACCGCGATGGTGAAGCCATGCGCGTGCAGGGCCTCGACCAACGCCTCATCGACTTGCAGCAATGGTTCGCCACCGGTCAGCACCACAAAGCGGTGTGTTGTATCGGTGGTGGGCCAAAAGCTGGCAATCGCCGCAGCCAAGGCTTGCGCGCTGTCAAACTTGCCGCCGTGCGTGCCGTCAGTCCCCACAAAGTCGGTGTCGCAGAACTGGCAAATGGCCGAGCTGCGGTCAACTTCCTTGCCGCTCCACAAGTTGCAGCCGGCGAAACGGCAAAACACGGCGGGTTGCCCTGCATTGGCGCCTTCACCTTGCAAGGTGTAGAACATTTCTTTCACGCTGTATGTCATCCCTGTATTTTCGCAGCAAGTTACGTGTCACCTTTTTGTGGGCCAATTGAGGGATGAAAAACACCGCTCAAACCCTAGCTAACACCTTCGCACCCACCGGTGAACTTCGCGTCGCCATCAACGTGGGCAACCCCATTCTTGCGCGTCGTCACCCCGAGACGGGTGAACCCGAAGGCGTCTCGATTGACCTCGCCACCGCACTGGCCCAGCGCCTAGGCGTGCCTCTAAAGCTGGTGGTGTTTGAGGCAGCCAGCAAATCGGTGGAAGCCGTGTCGGGCGAAGCCGCCGATGTGGGCTTTTTTGCCATCGATCCGCTGCGTGGCGCCGCCATTGCGTTTACTGCGCCTTATGTGCTGATTGAAGGCGCGTACATGGTCAAGCAAGACTCGCCTCTGCAAAGCAACGACGAGGTCGATCAAGCCCAACACACCGTGGTGGTGGGCAAGGGCAGTGCCTACGACTTGTACCTGAGTCGCGAAATCAAGCACGCGCAGCTGGTGCGCAGCCCCACCTCGCCCGAAGTGGTGAGCTACTTTTTAGAACACGGCCACGATGTGGCGGCGGGTGTGAAGCCCCAACTCGAAGCCGAGCTACCGCGCATTCCTGGTCTGCGCATGTTGCCGGGCCACTTCATGGTCATTTCACAAGCCATGGGCTTGCCCAAGAGTCGTGGCCCTGAGGCCGCTGCTTACTTGCATCAGTTCGTCGAAGACATGAAAGCCACAGGCGTGGTGGCCCAAGCGATGGCCAAGCACCACATTGAAGGTGCGACACTTGCGCCTTTGGCTGCGTAAAGCCAGCGCATAAGGGGATTCGGTTGATGGACGTCTTGACGACGCAAACCCTGTCAGGGGTGCAGACGAGTATTGAAATTGCAGGCACGGTGGCCTTCGCTTTGTCTGGGGTAATGGAAGCTGCCCACAAAAAGCTAGATGCCGTGGGCGTGTGCGCCGTGGCCAGTGTGGCGGCCTTTGGTGGCGGCACGCTGCGCGATGTGTTGCTAGACCGTCGCCCGCTGTTTTGGATTGAGCAGTCTTGGTATTTGTGGTCGGTGTTGGCCTTGTGTTTGGCCGCCATGTTTTTGATGCGCGCCAAGCATTTCAAACCTACCGAACGGTCTATGCAGTGGCCAGATGCCTTGGGGCTGGGCTTGTTTGCAGCCAGCGGCACGCAAATCGCGCTCGGCATGCAAATGCCCGCACTCATCGCGGTGCTGATGGGTGTCATCACCGCCACCTTTGGCGGCGTGTTGCGCGACATCGTGTGCAACGAAATTCCCACCGCTTTTCACGATCACCACCCCTACGCCGTGTGTGCGTTCGCGGGTGGCTGGGTGGTGGTGGTATTGCACTATTTGGGCTTTGACCCGAACGCGGTGGTGGCCATCGGTGCGGCCACCGTCACGCTGTTGCGTTTGGCGGCCTTGCAGTTTGAATGGCGTTTGCCGACGTGGAAGATTGAAGATTGAGTTGGCAATGTGAGTGAGCCATGCGCCCAAAAACAAACCCGCCCAAAAGTAAGCACTCTTGAGGCGGTTTTTTTTTGAATGAAGCTTTGTTTACTTGGTCGCCACCTCATGCGCCGCCATCAACTCCAGTGACTTCACCAAAGCTGAGTGGTCGAGCTGGCCCCAACCATTCGAGGCACAGGCTTGCATCAGTTGCGCGGCAGACGCGGTTTGCGGCAACGACACGCCAATGGCTTTGGCCCCATTGAGCGCCAAGGCCAAATCCTTTTGATGCAAGGCAATGCGAAAGCCTGGGTCAAACGTGCGTTTGATCATGCGCTCGCCATGTACTTCCAAAATGCGGCTAGAAGCAAAACCACCCATCAAGGCCGCACGCACTTTGGCTGGGTCTGCCCCTGCTTTGCTGGCAAACAACAAGGCTTCGCCCACCGCGGCAATATTGAGCGCCACGATGATTTGGTTTGCAACTTTGGTGGTTTGGCCATCGCCGTTGCCACCCACCAGCGTGATGTTTTTGCCCATCAAGTCAAACAAAGGTTTGACGGTGTTGAAGGTGGCTTCTGAGCCCCCCACCATGATCGTCAGGCTGGCCGCTTTCGCGCCCACTTCGCCGCCAGACACGGGTGCATCCAAGTACTCGCAGCTCAAGGCGTTGATTTTTTGTGCGAATGTTTTGGTGTCCATCGGTGAGATCGAACTCATGTCGACCACGATCTTGCCTTGGCTCAAGCCTTCGGCGACGCCGTCTTTGCCGAACAGCACGGCTTCGACGTCGGGTGTGTCAGGCAACATCAAAAAGATGATGTCGGCTTGGCGTGCCACTTCTGCATTGGTGGCGCACACCTGTGCAGCATTGAGCGCTTCTGGCACCTTGCTGCGTGTGCGTACAAACATGTTGTGACCCGCGGTCAGCAGATGCTGCGCCATTGGTGTGCCCATGATGCCGAGGCCGATAAATCCAATCTTCATTTTTCTTCCTACTTACTTTTCAAAAAAATTAACGCACCATGCAGGGACGTTTGTGGTCAAACTTCCAGCCGGGGATGAGGTATTGCATGGCCGCGGCGTCATCGCGTGCACCCAAGCCGTGTTGCAAATAAAGCTGATGCGCTTTGTCAACCGCCCCCATGTCGAGTTCAATGCCCAAGCCAGGTTTCTTGGGAACTTCCACATGGCCGTTGACGATTTGCAAGGGCTCTTTCGTGAGGCCTTGGCCGTCTTGCCAAATCCAATGGGTGTCGATGGCGGTGACTTTGCCGGGTGCCGCTGCGGCCACATGCGTGAACATGGCAAGCGACACGTCGAAATGGTTGTTGGAATGTGAGCCCCAAGTGAGGCCCCAATCGCGACAGGTTTGCGCCACGCGCACCGAGCCCGCCATGGTCCAAAAGTGAGGATCGGCCAGTGGGATGTCCACGCTTTGCAGCGACAGCGAATGCACCATTTGTCGCCAGTCCGTGGCGACCATATTCGTGGCGGTGGGCAAGCCGGTTTCGCGGCGGAATTCGGCCATCACCTCGCGCCCGCTGAAGCCTTCTTCGGCACCACAAGGGTCTTCGGCATAAGCCACGACGCCGCGCATGTCGCGCATCAAGCGCACGGCGTCTTTGAGTAGCCAGCCGCCGTTGGGGTCGAGCGTGACGCGGGCTTGTGGAAAGCGTTGGTGCAAGGCGCTGACAGCTTCAATCTCTGCCTCGCCAGCGAGCACGCCGCCTTTGAGTTTGAAGTCATTGAAACCATATTTCTCGCGCGCTGCTTCGGCCAAGCGCACCACCGATTCAGGCGTCATGGCTTTTTCATTGCGCAAACGGAACCACGTGTTGTCGGCTTCGTGCTCGGTGCGATAGGGCAGGTCGGCTTGCGTGCGGTCGCCGATGAAAAACAAATAGCCCAGCATCTCGACCGAGCTGCGTTGTTGGCCTTCGCCCAAGAGTGCCGCCACAGGCACGTTCAGGTGCTGACCGAGCAAGTCGAGCAACGCAGATTCCACCGCGGTGACGGCATGGATGGTGGTGCGCAAGTCAAAGGTTTGCAGCCCACGCCCGCCTGAGTCGCGGTCCGCAAAGCGTGTGCGTAGGGTGTTGAGCACCGCTTGCACATTGCCAATGCTTTGACCGACCACCAACTCGGTGGCGTCTTCTAAGGTGGCGCGAATTTTTTCACCGCCTGGCACTTCGCCAATGCCCGTGCGTCCGGCGTTGTCGGTGAGGATGAGCAAGTTGCGCGTGAAGAAGGCGCCGTGTGCGCCAGAAAGGTTCAACAGCATGCTGTCATGGCCCGCAACGGGGATGACACGCAACTGTGTGATGACAGGACAAGAGTGAGGCATGGTGTGCGGTGTATGTGGCTTAGTCGGCTTTGATGTTGCGGGTTTCAATCAGTTTTTTCCAGCGTGCGAACTCAGCCGCCTGGTAGGCGGTGAATTGTTCGGGCGTGCTGGCCACGATCTCAAACCCCAAGTCCAATAATTTGGATTTGACTTGCGGGTCATTCAAACCAGCCACGATGGCGGCATGCAGTTTGGCTTTGATGTCCGCAGGCAATCCACGCGGCGCGGCAATGGCTTGCCATGAATACACATTGGCGTCTTTGATGCCCAGCTCTTCAAGCGACGGCACATTGGGCAACAGGGGCGAACGCTTGGCGCTGGTGATCGACAGTGGGCGCAACTTGCCTGCCAAGATTTGTGGCATCGCCGTGTTGATGTTCATGAACGATGAGTCCACCTGAGCACCCAACAAATCGGTCATCACAGGGCCGCCGCCTTTGTAGGGCACATGAATGCCAGTGGTGCCGGTTTGCAACCAGAACAATTCGGCGGTCAGGTGGTCGCTGCTGCCGTTGCCAGAGGAGGCGAAAGTCATCTTGTTGGGATTGGCTTTTTGGAACGCAATCACATCAGCCATTGATTTGTGGGGTGAGCTGGCAGGCACGACCAACACGTTGGGTGCTTGCACCGCGATGCTGATGTAGTCGAAGTCTTTCAGTGCGTCATAGGACACCTTGGCGAGCAAGTGCGGTGCGATCACGAAGGGCCCGAGCGATGAGACCAGCAGCGTGTGCCCATCCGCTGGTGCACGCGCCACAAAGCCTGCGCCAATGGTGCCGGTTGCCCCCGCCTTGTTGTCGGTGATGAAGGTGCCGCCTAATTTTTCTTGCAGCTTGGGCGCCAAGGTGCGTGCAATCAAATCAGTGGCACCGCCGGGTGGGAAGGGCACGATCAAGGTCACGGGTTTGTCGGGCCAAGCATGCGCGGCGCCCATGGTGAAGACGCTGGCCAGCATGGCCACAAGAAGATGGCGTTTGTTCATCGAAGTTCTCCTCGTTGATATGTGGATGAGGGTCAGTGTTTAAACCGCACCGCGAGTGTTGGTGTAGATGGCATACAGCGAATGGCTGCTGGCCATGAACAGTCGGTTGTGCTTGGCGCCGCCAAAGCACAGGTTGGCGCAGCGCTCGGGCAAATGGATGTGGCCAATGGCCGTGCCGTCAGGTGCGAACACACGCACGCCGTCGAGTTCTTCTGGGTTGGCATGCGCAGAGCCATCGCTGCCCCAGCCGCACCAAATGTTGCCGTCCATGTCGACCGTGATGCCATCCAGTGCGCCGGGGCCTTGTGCATCGATGGCTAAGCGTTTGTTAGACAAATCGCCTTGTGCGTTCACGTCATAGGCCCACACTTTGCGGTACGGCTTGGCGCGACTCTCCACCAAATACAACACCGATTCGTCGGGCGCGAAAGCCAAGCCGTTGGGGCCTTGCACATCGGTCAGCACTTGTTGTAGCTGGCCATCGCTGGGGTTGATGCGGTACAGCGCATGGGGCAGCTCGGCCACAGCAGGGTCGCCCTCCCAATCCCCTGAAATGCCAAACGGCGGGTCTGTGAACCACACCGCACCATTGCGTTGACACGCGATGTCGTTGGGCGAGTTCAAGGGCTTGCCGTCGAAGGTATCGGCCAGCACGGTGATGGCCCCCGAATATTCGGTGCGCGTGATGCGGCGTGTTTGGTGCTCGCAGGTGAGCAAGCGTCCTTGTGCATCCCGTGCCAGCCCATTGGCGTTGTGCGAGGGGCTACGAAATTCACTCACTTGGCCTGAGGCATCGTCCCAACGCAAGATGCGGTTGTTTGGAATATCCGAGACCAGCAAGTACCGACCATCACCAAACCACACCGGACCTTCGGCCCAACGCATGCCCGTGGCCAACTGTTCAACGCTGGCGCTGAACAAACGCAGTTTTAAAAAGCGTTCGTCCAACACCTCGACGCGTGGGTCTGGGTAGCGTGCGTTGACTTCAAAGGCAATGGCAGGTCCAAAAGCCGTGGCAGGTCTGTCAGTCATGGTGTTATTTCAAAATCAAGTTAGGCAACCACATCGAGAACGCGGGCACATAGGTGACCAGCATCAAGGCCGCAATCAGGCCACCATAAAACGGCCAAATGGTTTTCATCACGGTGCCCACCGACACTTCACCAATCGTGCACCCCACAAACTGCGTGGTGCCCACGGGTGGGGTATTCAAACCCAACGCGCAGTTAATGAGCATGACGATGCCGAACTGCTCGGTGCTCATGCCCATTTGTTGGCAGATGGGCAAGAAGATGGGCGTGCAAATCAGAATCGTGGCGGCCATGTCGAGGAAAGTACCCAACACAAACAAGATCACATTCACACACAAAAAGATGACCCAAGGCGTGCTGCTAAAGCCAGACAGCAAATTGCCCGTCAACTCAGCTACGCCGTACAAACCAATCAAGTAGCCAAACATCGAGCTGATGCCAATCAACAGCAACACAGCGCCGGTGCTCTTCACAGCTTTGGCCGCTGCTTTCAAGAACTGTTCGCGGGTGAGTTTTTTGTACACCATCGTGGCCAAGAACAACGCCCAAACCACAGCCACAGAAGCGGACTCTGTCGCAGTGAACGCGCCCGACAAAATGCCCACGATGATGATGACCACCACCAGCAAGCCTGGCAGCGATTGTGCAAACGAATGCCCCACCACCGCCCAACCAGGGAACGTGCCTGAGGGGTAGCCGCGCTTGACGGCCACGCCATAGGCCGCGACCAAGTTACAGATGGTCAACACAATGGCGGGCACGATGCCCGCCAAAATCAAGGCCGCAATGCTCACCTTGCCACTGGCAGCCAGCGTGAAGATGATGAGGTTGTGGCTGGTGGGCATCAGCGCACCGACCAATGAGGCGTGAGTGGTGACGTTGACCGCGTAGTCGGCGTCGTAGCCCTCTTTTTTCATTTGCGGAATCAGCACCGCGCCCATGGCCGACACGTCCGCCACGGGTGAGCCCGACACGCCGCCGAACAAGGTACAGGCCAACACGTTGCTCATGCCCAAGCCGCCGCGCACATGGCCTGCGAGAGACTTGGCGAAATCCACAATCTTGTCGGCGATGCCGCCGTACATCATGATTTCACCTGCGAAGATGAAAAATGGAATCGCCAAGAATGAGAACGGGTTCATGCCCGAAATCATTTGTTGAAAACCCACCGCCAAGGGCAAGCCTTCATAGAGCAAGGTCGCCAAAGAGGACAGACCGATCGAAAAAGCCACGGGCACGCCCAGCAGCAGCAGCAGCGTGAAGCTCACACACAAAATAATCAGTGCCATGCGGGCTCCACCTCTTCACCACGCACTAGGGCGATGATGTGTTCTAAAGAAAATAAAGCAATCAATACGCCCGCCATGGCTGGCGGCGCGTATTTGAAAGCTTCAGACAAACCAAGGGTCGGGATTTTGTAATCCCACACGCTTTGCGCCAGCAAGGCGCAGTTGTAGGCCATCACCACACCAAAGATCAAAACGAGGGCGTGGATGAACAGCTCCATCTTCAGGCGCACAGCATCGGGCACGAGCACCAACAAAGACTCCAAGCCAATGTGGCCCGCGTCGCGCACGCCCACAGCCATGCCCAGCATGGTCACGTAGAGCACAAGCAACACCGCGCCACTCTCGGCCCAAGTAGGCGTGTCGTTGAACACGTAGCGGCCAATGACTTGGTAGAGCACGGCGGCAATCAGCAGCACGAGACCGCCAACGCCGACCTTCAAACAAAGCCGCGCGAGGACGGCACAAAAGCGTGTGTACATGGAGGGCTTTTATTTAACAGCGTTGATGCGTTTGACCATGTCTTGCAGCTTGGGGTCTTTCAAGAACTTGTCATACACGGGCTTCATGGCTGCCTGGAAGGGGGCTTTGTCCACATCGACAATTTCAGCGCCGCCAGCTTTGACGATGGCCAATGATTTGGCTTCACGCTCGTCCCACAGCTTGCGCATGTAAACCACGGATTCTTTGGCGGCTGCACGAATTTGTTTTTGCTCGTCGGCTGACAGGGTGTCCCATACCTTCTTTGAGAAGAGCAAGATTTCGGGCGCCATGGAGTGCTCGGTCTTGTTGTAGTACTTGGCGACTTCAAAGTGACGTGAACTCTCGTAAGAGGGGTAGTTGTTTTCAGCCGCATCGACCAAGCCTGTTTTCAGCGCGGTGTACACCTCGCCGTAAGGCATGGGGGTGGCGTTGGCGCCCATCGCTTCGAGCAACGAGACCCACAAATCGCTTTGTTGCACACGCACCTTCAGGCCTTTGGCATCAGCCAAGGTTTTGATGGGTTTCTTGACGGTGTAGATGGAGCGTGCACCAGAGTCGTAAAACGCCAAACCGATAAAGCCCTGAGCTTCGCAGTCTTTCAGGATTTCTTCACCAATCGCGCCATCCAACACTTTGCGCATGTGGTCTGTCGAGCGGAACAAGAATGGCATGGTGGGGACCATGGTGGCGGCGCAAATGTTGTTCATAGGCGCGACGTTCACACGGGCCATGGCGATGGCGCCGAGCTTGGTTTGCTCGATGGTGTCCTTCTCGTTGCCCAAAGCAGATTTGGAAAACACCTTAATGCTGTGTTTGCCATTGCTCGATTTGTTCAGTACCTCGCCCATGTGGCGCACCGCTTGCACGGTGGGGTAGTCGTCGGGGTGAATGTCAGAAGAACGGAATTCGGTGGCGTGTGACGCCAACGCAAACAGCGAGGCGGCCGCGGTGGCGACCAAGGTTTTGAGCAAATTCGAACGTGTGTTCATGGGTGTCTCCTGTTGTGGTTTAAAAATTCAGAAAGGACCGGCTTTGACAAAACCACCGCCTTGGTAAATCACGGCGGGGTCATTCAAATCGAGGGTGAGTTGCTTGGCTTCGACGGCGGCGCGGAAGGGCTCAGAGCTGTCAAGCGGGCGGTAGCCAATGTGTTTGGCGGGGGTGTTGTCCCACCAGACGTGGTTGTTGTCGGACATGCCGTAAATCACGCTGTAGCCCACCACGGGGGAGTTGAGGCTGGCGACGACCAAGCGCTCCATGTCGTCATAGCTCATCCAGGTGGCGAGCATGCGGCGGTCTCTGGGTTCTGCAAATGAGGAGCCAATGCGCAGGCACACGGTTTCAATGCCGTAGCGGTCGAAGTAAAAACGAGCGAGGTTTTCGCCAAAGGCTTTGCTCAGGCCGTAGTAACCGTCGGGGCGCACGGGCATGGTGGCGTCGACCACCTCGTCTTGGCGATAAAAACCTGTGACGTGGTTAGAGCTGGCAAACACAATGCGGCGTGTGCCGTGGGTGCGGGCGGCTTCGTACAGGTTGTACGCGCCAATGATGTTGGCTTGCACGATGTCGTCAAACGGCTGCTCGGTGGAGATGCCGCCGAGGTGAACCACCGCGTCCACACCTTCGAGCAGTTTGAAAACAGCAGGACGGTCTTGCAAAGGTGCGGGCATGATTTCTTCGCCAGCGGTGGCGGCGCCCAAATCACTCAAATCGCTGACACGCAGCACATCGCAACGCGCTTTCAGGCGCGGACGCAAAACGCGCCCCAGGCCACCAGCGGCACCTGTTAGCAACAGGCGGGAGTACATGTGTGAGGAGGAGGCCATAAATGTGACGTGAAGTTTGGGTTGTGTGAAATTTGTTCTAAGACTCAATTTGGTAGCGCTACCAAATGAGATGAACGGATGTTAGCCACGCAAAAACGGGCCGTCAATGCTTTTATCTCAGGGTTTTCGCTAGGGTGGTGCTGTCGCGCTCGATGATGGAAAAGCCCACATCCACAATGCGTGGATCCACCGCGCGGCCTTCGGCACGGTCCATCAAAAAGCGTGCCGCGAGCGTGCCAATTTGCCCGCCGTTGATGCGCACCGTGGTCAGCGCGGGCACCATGTCGGCCACAAACGGCACATCGCCAAAGCCCATCACGGCGATGTCGTCTGGCACGCTCAAACCACGTGCGCGGGCCTCGGTCATTACGCCCAAAGCCAGCAGGTCGGAGCTGCAAAAAACGGCTTGCACATCGGGGGCTTCGGCCAAGATGCGGGCCATGGCTTCGCGGCCACTTTTGAGCGAGCGCGAGGCGCCCACATTGGCCACAAACACAGGCGGCAAACCTTGCTGCGCGACGGTCTCTCGAAAGGCGGTGGTGCGGCGGTCGGCACGCTCATCTTCGGCGCGCACGATGGCGAATTTTTTGTAGCCTTTGCGCATCAAAAAATGCGCCACTTCTCGCCCGATGTCCGAGTGAGAAAAGCCAATCAGCATGTCAATCGGGGTGGGGGTTAAGTCCCAGGTTTCGACGACCGGAATGCCTGAGGCCAACAAGCGTGTGCGGGCCTTGCCTGGCGGCAAGATGCCGGTGACGAAAATGCCGTCGGGACGGCGACCAATGATGGCCTCCAACAGCAGCTCTTCGCGCTCGGCGGAGTAGCCCGATTGACCCAGCATGAGTTGGTAGCCCGCATCAAACAAAGTGCCGTTCAAAGACTCGATGGTTTCCATGAAAACGGACACCACCGTGCTGGGCACCACGGCTGCAATCAGGCGGCTGCGCGAGGAGGCCAGTCCACCCGCCATGCGGTTGGGCACATAGCCTGTGCGTTGCACGGCTTCTTGCACTTTGCGCAACACATCGGGCGACACTTGGTTGGGTGTATTGATGGCCCGTGATGCCGTGATGGGGGCCACGCCCGCAAGCATGGCCACATCGCGCAGGGTGATGGCACCGCTGCTGCGGCGTGAGCGTTTGGTCTGTTCTTTGTCGGTCATGAATTTTTCTTGTGGGCCTGACTTGCACGTCTGCGCATGGTACCGCTATCATTGCGTTTGTAAAGGCTTTGAGCTAAAGCCAAATGATAGGAGACCTTGATGACGACCCCACTCACCATCCGCATGCAGCCCCAAGACAACGTGGCGATTGTGGCCAACCACGGTGGTTTGCCCGCAGGCACGGTGTTGCCAGATGGCTTGTGTTTGCGCGACGCTGTGCCCCAAGGACACAAAGTGGCGTTGGCTGACATACCCGCAGATGGCCCGGTGCTGCGCTATGGCATTGCGATTGGCTATGCCTTGAAAGACATTCCCGCAGGCAGTTGGGTGCATGAGCGTTTGCTCAAAATGCCTTCGGCGCGTGAACTGGACAACTTGCCCATTGCCACCGTCAAGCCTGAGCCCATGCCGCCGCTAGAGGGGTACACCTTTGAGGGGTATCGCAATGCCGACGGCTCCGTGGGCACGCGCAACATTTTGGCCATCACCACCACAGTGCAATGTGTGTCGGGCGTGGTTGAGTTCGCGGTCGCACGCATCAAGGCCGAGTTGCTGCCCAAGTTTCCCCATGTGGACGATGTGGTGGGCCTTGAACACACCTACGGCTGTGGCGTGGCCATTGATGCCGATGGGGCAGAGATTCCCATTCGCACCCTGCGCAACATCAGCCTCAACCCCAACTTTGGCGGCGAAGTGATGGTGGTGAGTTTGGGCTGTGAAAAGTTGCAGCCCGAGCGCTTGATGCCCCCGGGTGCGATTCCCATCAACGACCAACGCGGTGAAGCGCTGGATGTGGTGTGCTTGCAAGACGATGCGCATGTGGGCTTCATGTCCATGATCGACTCGATCATGAAAACCGCAGAGCAGCATTTGCAACGTTTGAACCAGCGCCGTCGCGAGACCGTACCCGCCAGCGAATTGGTGGTGGGCGTGCAGTGCGGTGGCAGCGATGCGTTCTCGGGCGTCACAGCCAACCCTGCGGTGGGGTATTGCACCGACTTGTTGGTGCGTGCGGGCGCGAGTGTGATGTTCTCCGAGGTGACCGAAGTGCGCGATGGCATCGACCAACTCACCTCACGCGCCACCACCCCCGAAGTGGCCGAGGCCATGATTCGCGAGATGGCTTGGTACGACGCTTACCTCGCCCGTGGCCGCGCAGACCGCAGCGCCAACACCACGCCGGGCAACAAAAAAGGCGGCTTGTCCAACATCGTTGAAAAAGCCATGGGCTCTATCGTCAAGTCTGGGTCGGCGCCGATTTCGGGTGTGTTGTCGCCGGGCGAAAAGCTCAAACAAAAAGGCCTGATTTATGCCGCCACGCCTGCCAGCGATTTCATTTGCGGCACGCTGCAATTGGCTGCGGGCATGAACTTGCATGTGTTCACCACGGGGCGTGGTACGCCTTACGGCTTGGCCGAAGTGCCGGTCATCAAAGTGGCCACACGCACCGACCTTGCACGCCGTTGGCACGATTTGATGGACGTCAACGCTGGCACGATTGCCGATGGCACCAAGACGATTGAAGAGGTTGGCATGGATCTCTTCCAGCTCATGCTTGATGTGGCCAGTGGCCGCAAAAAGACGTGGGCGGAGCACTGGAAACTGCACAACGCGTTGGTGTTGTTCAACCCTGCGCCCGTGACCTGAGCGCAAGGACAAAGTTCATTCAGCCACGATGCCTTTGAGCTGAATCACCTGTCCCCAACGCGGGTAGTCTTTGGCCACGATGGCCCCCAACTCGTCTGGGGTCGATGCGCTGGCGTCTAGGCCGGCTTTGCCCAAGATGTCTTTCACCTGCGCTTGCTGCAAGATGCTGGCGAATTCGGCGTTGAGTTTGTTGACTGTGGCTGTGGGTGTTTTGGCGGGCACAAAGAAGGCGTACCAAAGATCCACATCAATGGCTTTGTAACCCAGCTCTTGGAACGTCGGCACATCCGCCGCCACGGGATGGCGTTTGGTGCTGCCAACAGCCAAGGCGTTGAGCTTGCCTGATTTCACAAAGCCTTGCGCAATGTGCACAGGCAAAAAGCCCACCATCAATTCACCCGCTAACAAGTCTTGCGTGTAGCCCGCTGTGCCACGGTAGGGCACATGGAGCATGAAAGACTTGGTTTCGAGCTTCAACAGTTCCATGGCCATGTGATGTGGCGTGCCCACCCCTGGCGAACCAAATGACACAAAGCCTGGCTTGGCGGTTGAAAGTGCCACCAAGTCTTTGACTGATTTGATGCCCGTCTTTGGATTGGCCACCAACATCAAGGTGCCATAGGCCGACATGGACACTGGTGCGAAATCTTTGACGGGGTTAAAGGTTACGTTTTTGTAGAGCTGTGAGGCGATCAACATCGTGTTAGCGCCCATCAGGATGGTGTTGCCATCAGGGGGTGCTTTGGCGACAAAGTCCGCGCCAATGTTGCCGCTGGCTCCGGGCATGTTTTGAACGACCACGGTTTGCCCCATCTTTTCGCCCAATTGGGATTGCACCGTTCGCGCGATGGTGTCCATCCCCGTGCCCGCTGTGAAGGGCACGATGATTTTGATGGTGTTGTTGCTGCTAGGTTGCGCCAATGCGGACAAGGCAAAGAATGCGGTGGCGCATGCCAACGCGAAACGGTCAATGTGCTTCATGCAGTCCTCGCGGGGATTTTGAACAACGCCTCAGCATTGGTTTGGTAGAACTTTTTCTTTGCGGCGGGATTCATATCCATGCGGTCGAGCGCGTGGACTTCATCAATCGCGTATTGGTAGGGGTAGTCCATCGCATAAAGCACGCGGTCTTCACCCACCACATCTTGTGTGAATGCGATGGCTTTGTGCCACGCCATGCCGCTGCAGGTGATGTGGAAGTTCTCGCGCAGATAGTCGCTGGGTTTGCGCTTGAGTGGCTTGACGCTCTCATACCGGTTGGAGCGCACAGTGGCAGCGTGCATGTAGTCCAAGCGGTAGGCCCAAAACGGCAATGCTTCACCCATGTGGCCCAAGATGACTTGGAGTTTGGGGAAACGGTCAAACACGCCCGAGGTGATGAGCTTGAGTGCGTGCAGCGCTGTTTCAACCCCAAAACCAAAAATTGCACCATCCAAACCCGACTCTAGAAACGGTTGAATCATGTTCGCCGGTGGGGTGTTCGGGTGCAGGTAAATGGGCGTGTCGTGAGCTTGCGCCGCTTCAAAAATTTCCCAAAACTTGGGATCAGACAAATATTCGCCATGGGTGTGCGAGTTGATGATGACCGAGTGCATCCCGAGCTGGTTGACGCCACGTTCAATCTCTTGTGCCGCAGCTGCGGGGTCTTGCGGTGCGATGGCAATCATGCCGGCAAAGCGGGTAGGGTGGCGGCGCACGCCTGCGGCCAATTCGTCGTTGGCCACCTTGGCAAATGACACGGCGGTGGCGGTGTCCATGCACTGCACCCCAGGTGAGGTGAGTGCAATGACTTGCATGTCCACGCCCGCATCGTCCATGTGGCCGAGGCGGACTTGGTCAAGGTCGGTCAAGCAGCGCATGATGTGCTGGGCACGTTCACTGGGGCTGCTCATGTAAAAACCCATCAGGCTTTTGAAACCGGGGTCCACATGGGGTTGCGCCAAGATGTTGCGGTAGATGTCCAGCATCTCGCTGGGGCAAAACGCCTCTTCGGTGGCGATGCGCAAATACGGCGCTTTGCTGGGGCGTTGGGTGTTGGGAAGTGACATGGGTTTAGACAACCTTGACGCTCAAATTGGGGAGGCCATCGATGTGCATTTCAATCAAATCGCCGCGCACCACGGGGCCCACATTTTCGGGCGTGCCTGAGTAAATGATGTCGCCGGGGAACAGCTCAAACGCTTCTGAGAGTTGGGCAATTTGTTCGGCCACTGACCAAATCATTTGCTTCAAATCGGCTTTTTGTTTCACTTGGCCGTTGACCTTGAGCCAAATGTCGCCTTGGGTGAAGTGGCCGGTTTGTGCCACCTTGTGCACCGCCCCAATGGGGGCGGATTGGTCAAAGCTTTTACCAATTTCCCAAGGTTTCTTTTGATCGCCCATGCCGCGTTGCAAATCTCGGCGCGTCATGTCTAGACCCAAGGTGTAGCCGTAAACCAAGTCCAAGGCTTTGTCGACGGAGATGTTGCGCCCGCCTTTGCCCAGCACCGCCACCAACTCGGCTTCGTAGTGATAGTTTTTGGTGAGCGTGGGGTAGGGATGATCGGCCACGGTGCCTGCGGCCACGTACTGAATGGCGTCGGTGGGCTTTTGGAAAAAGAATGGCGGCTCGCGCGTGGGGTCCGAGCCCATTTCTCGCGCGTGCGCCGCGTAGTTGCGGCCAATGCAGTAGATGCGACGGATGGGAAACATCTCGTCTGACCCCACGATGGGAATATAGGTGGCGGGCACGGCAAACGGAGTTTTAGGCCCGCTGGACGCAAAGCCCGGTGTGGCGCAACCGGCCAAGGCACCAGAGGTGACGAGTGCGGATTGTTGAAAAAAGTGACGACGGTCCATGGGGTAGTCTCGTGAGTGGGATTTATGACTTGGCGGCAAAGCCCGCCACTTGCTTGTAGTTGTCTGAGATTTGTCGCAACTCGGCTTGGCTGATCAAGTCGTCGATCTGACCAAAAGGCTGGCCGTGGCTCAACGCATCGGCCTTCATGATGATGGCGTCGGGTGGCACGCTGCGGTTGGTTTGCACAATCTTGGCGGTGGTGGGCAAACGCAGGTCTTGGTACTGCTGCAAGGCGGCCACCACATCGGTGGTTTGGTTCAGCAGGTCAGCCAACGTGCGTGCGTCAATCAAGCCTTGCGCTGCGCCATTGGAGCCGCGCGGGTACATGGGGTGGGCGGCATCGCCCATCAAGGTGATGCGGCCAAAGCTCCATTGCGGCAGGGCGTCTTTGTCGACCATGGGGTACTCAAACACACGTTCGGCTGACAAGATGAGGTTGGGCACATCCAGCCACGGGAATTTCCAGTCTTTGAAAATATCGATGCAATCGTGGGCATCACCCGGTTTGTTCCAGTCGTTCATCTTGGTGTCTGAGCGTTGAATTTCGGCCATCCAGTTGATGAGTTGGTTGCCTTGGCCGTCATAGTTGTCGACGATGGGGTAGATCACCATCTTGCCGGTGTCGATAGAGCCCACGCGCATGTAGCTCTTGCCCGTCAAGATGGGCTTGTGAACGGTCACACCGCGCCAAGTGTTGATGCCCGCGAAGCAGACCTTGTCGTCTGGGAAAAATTGTTTGCGGACGGTGGAATTCACACCGTCGCAGGCCACAGCAACATCGGCTTGCACTTGATGCGTCTGCCCATTGGCGAGCTCAAACGTCGCGGTGGCCAATTGCGCGGTTTGGTCGACGCGAACGCAGCGGTGACCCGTGTGGACACGTTCGGCACCTAACCGTTTCACCACCTCGTCAAACAAAATGCGGTGCAATTTGCCACGGTGTATGCCCAGCTCTGGCGTGGCGTAGCCGTCATGGCGGCCGCGCAGTTCTTTGTAGATGTATTGGCCATAACGGTTGTAAAACACGCTTTCCAAGTTTTCAATGGCCACGGCTTCGAGTTGAGGCAGCACGCCTAGCGCAGCTAGCTCTTTCGTGGCGTGGGGCAACAGGGTGATGCCGACACCCATTTCTTTGACTTCGGGCACGCTTTCAAACACATCGCATTCAATGCCGCGTTCATGCAAACCCAGTGCCAAACCAAGACCGGCGATGCCACCCCCCAAAATTGCGACGTTCATTGTTTGCCCTTGTTTTTTGCATCAGCTATTTGTTAGCATGCAAACGATTATTGGTTTCGAGATATCTCGTCCCTATCCATACAAACCCCAAGTTATGCACCTAAGTGACATGTATCAGCGCCCCGGTTTTTTGCTGCGGCGTGCCCATCAAATTTCCGCCGCCATCTTTGAGGCTGCGTGTGCAGATTTGGAGTTGACGCAGGCGCAATATGGCGCGTTGACGGTGCTGGCCAGTGAGCCAGGGATTGATCAAACTCGTCTTGCACGGGCGTTGGCGTTTGACAAGGTCACGGTGCTTCGCGTGCTGCGGGGGTTGGAGGCCCGAGGTTTTGTGGCGCGTGAGGTGTCTGATACCAGTCGCCGTCAGATGGCGGTGCGTTTGACGCCTTCAGGTCAAGCTTGTTTGAAGAAAGCAGAGATGCCGGTACATGATGCGTATGAACAGTTGATGGCCCCTTTGGATGCGCATCAGCGCGCGCAGTTTGTGGCGTTGTTGCAAGCCATGACGGATGGTTTGAATGCGCAAGCGCGTGCGAGTTTTGTGCCGCTGAGTCAGGTTTGAGATGCACATTCTTTATTCATTTCGCCGTTGCCCTTACGCCATGCGTGCGCGTTTGGCCTTGCGTGCCAGCGGCGTGGTGTACGAGCACCGTGAAGTGGCCTTGAAGGCAAAGCCAGCAGCCCTGTTGGCCGCATCGCCCAAGGGCACGGTGCCTGTGTTGTGCTTGTCTACAGGCGAAGTTTTAGAGCAGAGCTTAGACATCATGCAGTGGGCTTTGACGCAGAGCGACCCCGACGCTTGGTTGCCCGCCACGCCTGAGCTTAGGGCCATGTGCCGCAACATGGTTGCGATCCATGACGGTGAGTTCAAAGCGAACTTAGACCGCTACAAATACCCTCAGCGTTTTGGGCTGACTGACGGCTTGATACATCGCGAAAAGGGGGGCGCGTGGCTGATGACGTTGGAGGCGCAATTGCAAAGCACAACGTATTTGGCGGGGCACAACTGGGGGTTCTTGGATGCCTGTGTTGCGCCTTTTGTGCGCCAGTTTGCACGCACAGACCGCGTTTGGTTTGATGCACAAGCTTGGCTTCATTTGAAAAAATGGCTGGTGGCGTTTGAAACCTCAGACGCGTTTTTGGCGGTGATGCACAAGCACCCGTTGTGGGTGCCGCCAAAAGCTTGAGCCTTGCGTGTATCCCGTCGGCTTAGCTTGGATGAGCCGACTTTAAAAAGTCCATCACCAAGGCCCATTGCGCGGGCACATTCAAAGCAGGGGCATGGCCGCAGCCGGCAATTTCTTCTGTGCGTAACAGGCCCTTCGCGCCAGGGCCACGCGTGCGCATGGTTTGGATGGTGTCGGGTGAAATCAAATCCGAGTTGGCACCGCGCATCACCATGACCGGAATGTTCAGCGTGTCGTACTCGGTCCACATGGGGTACTCGGGCACTTCGCGGAAAAACTGTTGCGTGATGGCTGGGTCGTAGTGCGGCGTCACGCGCCCATCGGGCAAGCGACGGGTAGAGGTTTCGGTCAGGTGTGTCCACTGCGCATCGGTTTGTTGACCGAAGGGCGCGTAGGCGACGCGGAAGAAGGCTTCCAGCTCGGGCACGGTGTCAAACGCAGGGGGCTGGCCCGCGTAGGCTTTGATGCGTTCTACCGCAGCCACAGAAATTTCAGGTGCGATGTCGTTCAAGACCAAGCTGCGAATGCGGCCTTTGAAGGCGGATAGCTCTAACGCTGCCGCGCACACCAAACCCAAAGCGCCGCCCATCGAGGTGCCAATCCAGTGGGCTTGTTCGATGTGCAACGCATCCATCAAATCCAAAGTGATGCGGGCGTAGGTGGCAAAGCTGTAGTCGTCTTTGGGCGCGTGGCTCCATTGGCTCAGGCCGCGGCCAATGGTGTCGGGGCAAATCACGCGGTAGTGGGCGCTCAGCTGTTCGGCCAGTGCGTCAAAGTCGCGGCCTGTGCGTGCCAAGCCGTGCCACGCAATGACCACGGGCAGCGACGCATCGCCCCACGCGGTGTAGTGGATGTTGAAGCCGTGGCATTGCAAGTAGTGTGAGTTGGGTTTCATGGTGAGCGCCTTTGTTTGAACGCATTTTGCCTATGGCTTTTATTGCCCAGCTGACGCGCATGCCGGTGTGGTGAAAGTTTGAGCGATTACGATTGACCTATGCAATTGCAAGATATTTTGTATTCCCAAGGTTTTGGCACGCGCCGTATTTGCGCGGGCCTGATTCAACAAGGCTACGTGCAAGTCGATTTTGGCGAGGGCTTGGTTACTTGCGACGATGCACTGGAAGATGTTGACGCGCGTGAAGGTCTGCCGTACTCGGTGCAAGGCGTGTTGTGGCCGTATCACGCCAAAGCCTATGTGCTGCTGCACAAGCCTGCAGGCTACGAGTGTTCGCACAAGCCTTCGGCTTGGCCAAGTCTGTACACCTTGCTGCCACCGCCTTTGCGCTACCGCCCGCAAAAAAGTGCGGTGCAAGGCGTGCAAGCGGTGGGGCGTTTGGATCAAGACACCACGGGCATGTTGGTGCTGACCGACGATGGCCCGCTGATTCACCGCATGAGTTCACCCCGTCACCATGTGCCCAAGGTGTACGAGGTGACCACCGATGACCCGCTGGATGACAAACAAGTGCAACGCCTGTTGGACGGCGTGGTGTTGGACGATTCGCCCAAGCCCGTCAAAGCGGCGGCGTGTGTGGCCGTGTCTGAACACCACCTGCGCTTGACGCTGACGGAAGGCAAGTACCACCAAGTCAAACGCATGTTGGCTGCGGTGGGCAACAAAGTGGTGGGCTTGCATCGTTCCCGTATTGGGGCCATGCCTTTGCCTGCCGATTTGGCGCCAGGCCAATGGCGCTGGATCAGTGAAGACGAGCTAAAGCTGTTAGCTACAAACGCTTAACTTCGACAAGCCTTTGCGGCTTGTTTGCGCTGGGTCAAATGCATTGGGGCTGAAATGTAGCTCTTGCTGCGAGTGGGCGAGGCCGCGCTCGTTACACTGGGAACAGATTTTTGAAGGTGTTTTCTGTGTTTTTGATTCAACGTTTGACGCTGGCTTTGACCAGCGCGCTGCTGTTAGCGGCAGCCCCTTGTGCGCAAGCAGGTAACCCCATTTTTGTATTGAATTCGCAAGATGCGAATGTGAGCGTGATTGACTCTGCGACATGGAAAGAAACCCGTCGCATTGCCACCGGCAAAGAGCCGCACCACATCTACCTCACGCCCGACGAAAAGTCGGTCATCGTGGCCAACGCAGGCGGCGACTCTCTTACCTTCATTGATCCACGCAGCGCCGAAGTACAGCGCGTGGTGCGCGGCACCATTGATCCTTATCAGTTGCGCTTTTCGCCCGATATGAAATGGTTTGTGACGGTGGCCAACCGTTTGAACCACATCGACATTTACCGCTGGGACGGTAAAGATTTAACGCTTGCCAAGCGCATTCCTTCTAGCAAAACACCCAGCCACATTTGGATCGACACCAAAAGCACCACGGCTTACGCCACCATGCAAGACAGCGACGAGTTGGTGGCGGTGGACTTGGCGACGCAAACCATGAAATGGCGTGTCAAAACGGGTGCGATGCCCGCTGACGTTTTTGGTACGCCTGATGACAAACACCTGTTGGTGGGCTTGACCGGTGGTGACCATGTGGAGGTCTATGACGTCACAGGGCAGCAGGCCAAATTGGTCAAAAATATTCCAACCGGCGAGGGGGCGCATGCTTTCCGCGCTTTGGGCGATGGCCGTCATGTGTTTGTCGGTAACCGCGTAGCCAACACCATCAACAAGATCGACTACACCACGCTTGAGTCTGTGGCGCAGTTCAAAGCGCCGGGTGGCCCCGACTGCATGGAAGTCACAGCCGATGGCAAGTTGCTCCTGGTGTCCTCGCGTTGGATTAAAAAAGTCAGCGTGATTGATATTGCCACCGGCCAGTTGGTGCGCCAAGTCAAAGTAGGCAAGTCGCCTCACGGCATTTGGACCGTGGATCACGCCAAGCGGTATTGAGACACATGGCTGACATCGCATTACTCGCAAAATCTCGCAGTCCGAGGTGTGAGCGTAGGCGATGGTGCCGTTGGGGCTTGGTTGTGTTTGCGGCATTGAGCTTTTCAGTTCAAGCCGCAGCGCCTTGCAGTCAGCCGCTGTACTTGACCTTTGATACAGGTCACATGGGTGTGGCGCCTTTGATTGCCGAGGTGTTGAATCGCCAAAACGTCAAAGTCACGTTTTTTGCTGCCAACGAACCCACCAAAGAAGGGGATGGCTCCTTGGGCGAGCACTGGGCCCCTTGGTGGAAAGCCCGTGGCGCAGAAGGCCATGCCTTTGCTTCACACACGTTTGACCATGTGTATTGGCGTTCCGACCTACCGCGTGGCAGTTGGCAAATGCGCCCAACAGCCGGCGCGAGTAAAGGCCAAACCGAGGTGTGGACCAGCCAACGCTATTGCGACCAGCTGCAACTCGCCAACACGCGCCTAGAGCAAATCACGGGTGTTAAACCCTTGCATTTGTTCCGTGCGCCCGGCGGTAAAACATCGCCTTCGTTGTTGCATGCCGCCAAGCAATGCGGCTTTGCGCATGTGGGCTGGGCCGATGCTGGCTTTTTGGGCGACGAGTTGCCCAGTGACACATACCCCAACGCTCAGCTGTTGCAACGCGCTTTGCACAAGATTCGTCCTGGCGATATCTTGATGGCGCATCTTGGCATTTGGTCGCGCCAAGACCCTTGGGCACCCGCGGTGTTGGAGCCCTTGATTGAAGGCCTCAAGGCCAAAGGGTTTTGCTTTGCAACTCTCAAAGACCATCCACAATTCAAACCATGGACACGTTGATCGACTTTTTTGCCAATACGCAAGCGGCTTTGTATGAAGGCGTGATGCAGCCCTTTGCTTTTGCGGTGGGGCTGGGCAATCGTTTGGAAGACGTGTTCGACGGCACGGGTTGGTTGCTGGTGGGCTTGCTGCAGATCGCGGTGATGTTGCTTGTGATTGGCCCGTTGCAACGCTGGCGTCCTGTGGAGACGGTGACCGACACCCGAGCCATCCGTACCGATGTGATCTACACGCTGATTCACCGCCTAGGTTTGTTTCGCGTGGCGCTGTTTTTGTTGGTAGAACCTGTGCTTGACACCCTCATGGGTGATTTGCGGGTGCAGGGTGTGGGTACTTTCCATTTGGAAGACCTCTGGCCTAGCGTGACTGATGGCCCACTGACCAGCTTTGTGATGTACCTCGTGGTGTTTGACTTCGTTAACTATTGGCTGCATCGTGCGCAACACCAGTGGCACTGGTGGTGGGCCTTGCATGCGGTGCATCACTCACAGCGGCAGATGACGCAGTGGACCGACAACCGCAACCATCTTCTCGACGATGTGTTGCTCGCTGTGATTTGGGTGTGTGTTGCACAACTCATAGGTATCGCGCCCACTCAGTTTGTGGCGGTGGTGGCGATTACGCAGTTGTTTGAAAATTTCCAGCACGCCAACTTGCGTTTGAGCTTTGGTAAATGGGGTGAGCGTTTGTGGGTCAGTCCGCGGTTTCATCGTTTGCATCATGCGGTGGGTGTCGGCCATGAGGCACAAGCCAAGGCGGATGACAAGCCAGCAGTGCTCGGTGGTCATAACTTTGGCGTTCTTCTGCCATGGTGGGATGTGTTGTTTGGCACCGCCAATTTCGACTTGAAATTTGAGCCGACCGGCATCCGCGACCAAGTGGAGCAGGGGGTTGATTACGGAGAAGGTTTCTGGTCGCAGCAGCGATTGGGTATCAAACGCCTCATCCAAGCTTGGGGCTTTTCGTCCGCACCTTGAACTACTGCGGTATGCTTTTGGCATGCGTTTGTTTTTAGATTCTTTTTGGCGCGCGTTGGCTTATTGCCTGATGCCGCGCGTGATGCTCCTCTCCCTATTGCCATTGGCCATGTTGCTCGTGCTGTCGGTGAGCTGGGGCTATTTTTATTGGTTGCCCACCCAAAACTGGGTGAGCGATATGTTGGCATCTTGGCAAGTGCTGCAAAGCATGATGGATTGGCTCAAAGACAATGGCGCGCCCGAGTTGCAAGCCGTCATGGTGCAACTGGTGGTGATTTTTGCCATCACGCCTGTGTTGGTGGTGGTGTCTTTGTTGGCTGTGTCGCTCATGATGACGCCTGCACTGGTTGACTTGGTGGTGCATCGTCGTTTCTCGCATTTGGCGCTTAAACATGGGGGCTCGACTCTGAGTAGTTTGGCTTGGACCTTGGGCTCCACCTTGGTTGCTTTGTTGGCCATGCTCATTTCACTGCCGCTGTGGGTGGTTCCTCCTTTGATGTTCATCGTGCCGCCATTGATTTGGGGTTGGCTCAGCTACCGCGTCATGGTGTACGACGCGTTGGTGTTGCATGCCAGCCGCGAAGAACGTTTGGCCATTGGGCGCAAGCACCGTGGTTGGTTGTTGTTGATTGGCGTGCTGACGGGCTATCTGGGTGCGTTGCCCAGTATGGTGTGGGCTTCGGGTGCTTTGTTTGCCGCAGCGTTTTTGGTGTTGATTCCCTTGGCGATTTGGATATACGCCTTGGTGTTTGCTTTTACCTCGCTGTGGTTCACGCATTACAGCTTGGCAGCACTGGAAGCCCTGAGGTCTGAGTCGGATACGGTGGTCATGGGTGCCTCAATGCCGTTGCCCACGGTAGCATTGGCCAATGACCCATACACATCACAACCCCCAAGCCTCTGAAGTTAGGCCCGAATTCGGCCTCATCATCGTGGGTGACGAAATCCTCTCGGGCAAGCGCGCGGACAAGCACATGCCCAAGATGATTGAATTGTTGAGCGCACGCGGCCTCTCACTCGATTGGGCCGACTATGTAGGCGATTCACCCGAACGCATCACCCGAACGTTGGCTCGCGCGTTTGAGAGCAACAGCATTGTGTTTTCTTGCGGTGGCATTGGCGCTACGCCGGATGACCACACGCGCCAATGCGCTGGCAAAGCTTTGGGTGTTGAGTTGGCCTTGCACCCCCAAGCCAAAGCACTCATCCATGAGCGGATGCAAGACACAGCCAAAGAGCAGGGTGTGCCATATGAGCCCGACCGCGACGACAACGTGCACCGTCTCAACATGGGGGTGTTTCCTGTGGGGGCGAACATCATCCCCAACCCGTACAACAAGATTCCGGGCTTTACCTGTCAAGGTGCAGGTGGGGGTGCGGTGCATTTTGTGCCGGGGTTTCCTGTGATGGCGTGGCCCATGATGGAATGGGTGCTTGACACGCATTACCCGCATTTGTTTCAAAGAGGCGCCTGGATTGAAAAGTCCATCATCATTTACGGTTCGATGGAGGCCACGCTAACGCCGCTGATGGAAACTTTGGAACGCGAGCATTCGGGTGTTAAGGTTTTCAGCTTGCCCAGCGTAGACCACCCCGTGCATGGACGTCATATCGAATTAGGCGTGAAAGGTGCACCTGAAATAGTCGCGCAGGCTTATCCCGCCATGTTGGAGGGGCTTCAAGTCTTTGGCTTGAACTTCGGCCCCGAATTGGTGCGTCCTTAGATTTGATTCGTTTTGGTGCATTTGTGCACCAAAATAGGCTCGTCCGTTTTTCTGCATTTGGTGTTCAGAATGCAGTTGGATCGAAGATTTTGCTCAAACTCGGTGCAAAATACATGACTAGATGGCAAACGGATGCCTGCTTCAGTGAGGCTTAGGCTGGCACAGAAACTGCATTCTCTAACCTCGAACACTTTTTTAACCCAACCTACCCTAGCAGGAGAACTTGATGGCCAAGACCGTCGCAGACGTAATGAAAATGGTGAAAGAGAACGAAGTTAAATTCGTTGACTTCCGTTTCACCGATACCCGTGGCAAATGGCAGCACATCACTGCGCCCGTGTCGCAGTTTGACGAGAGCAAGTTCGAAGAAGGTCAAGCGTTTGACGGTTCTTCTATCGCTGGCTGGAAAGGCATCGAAGCCTCAGACATGTTGTTGATGCCTGATGCAAACAGCGCCATCATCGACCCCTTCTTTGAAGAAGTGACTTTGGTTTTGATCTGCGACGTGATCGAGCCTACAGACGGCAAGGCCTACGAGCGTGACCCACGTTCGATCGCCAAGCGTGCTGAGTCCTTCCTCAAGCAATCTGGCATTGGCGACACCGCTTACTTCGGTCCAGAGCCAGAATTCTTCTTGTTCGACGAAGTGCGTTGGAGCACTGAGCCCAACAACACGTTCTATGCCATCAACGAATACGAAGCCCCTTGGAACAGCGGCGAGAAAATCGAAGGCGGCAACCGTGGTCACCGCAACCGCGTCAAAGGCGGCTACTTCCCAGTGCCTCCTGTCGACAGCACACACGACATGCGCAGCGAAATGTCGTTGTTGCTCGAATCTGTGGGTATCCCCGTCGAAGTGCACCACCACGAAGTGGCTGGCGCAGGTCAATGCGAAATCGGCACCAAGTTTTCTACGTTGGTCGAGCGCGCTGACTGGACCTTGCTGCAAAAGTACGTGATCCACAACGTGGCCAACGCTTACGGCAAAACTGCCACTTTCATGCCTAAGCCCTACGCGGGCGACAACGGTTCCGGCATGCACGTTCACCAGTCCATCTGGAAAGACGGCAAGAACTTGTTCGCAGGCACAGGCTACGCTGGCTTGTCTGACTTGGCGCTGTACTACATCGGCGGCATCATCAAGCACGCACGTGCTTTGAACGCCATCACCAACCCAGGTACCAACAGCTACAAGCGCTTGGTGCCTCACTTTGAAGCCCCCGTCAAATTGGCTTACTCTGCCAAGAACCGCTCTGCTTCGATCCGTATTCCTAACGTGGCTTCTGACAAAGCTCGTCGCGTGGAAGCTCGCTTCCCAGATCCATTGTGCAACCCTTACCTCGGCTTCGCAGCCTTGTTGATGGCTGGTTTGGACGGTATCGAGAACAAGATCCACCCAGGCGAAGCAGCGACCAAAGACTTGTACCACCTCCCCCCAGAGGAAGACAAGTTGGTGCCAACCGTGTGCTCAAGCTTGGATCAAGCTTTGGACGCATTGAACGCAGACCGCGCCTTCTTGACCAAAGGCGGCGTGTTCACCGACTCTTGGATCGACTCTTACATCGAATTGAAGATGCAAGAAGTGACCCGCAGTCGCGTGGAAGTGTCTCCTGTCGAATACGACATGTACTACTCGCTGTAATTCGTTGCAACGTCACGTGCAATAAAAAGGACGGCGTGAGCCGTCCTTTTTTATTTCAAGCCACACTTTTTATGACCTGCTTTTTATCTCTTCGGCGCTTATGTCTTTGCACGCGTGATGTGGTGTTGGCAAGCTTGTGCTTGCTCGCGTTTCAGGGAGGAGCGACCGAGTCGCAGCACATCTACCGTTGTGGCAATGCCTATACCAATCAGCCCGATTCAAATCAGAACTGCAAGCGGGTGAACGACACAGGGCTGCGCGTGATTGTGATTGAAGGTACGCGTACGCAAGTCCCCCAAGCGGTATCGCCAAGTGCAGGTCTGAATAGCAGTGCAACAAGTGCCAAGATCGACAGCGCAGACCAACGCCAACGCGACACCCAGGCCCAAGCGGTGCTGAACGTGGAGTTGCAAAAGGCGCAGAAACAGCAGGCAGATTTGCTGCGTGAATGGAACAACGGCGAACCCGAACGACGCGCCGATGAGTTGCGTCAACCCCAAAAATACCAAGACCGCGTGGCACAGCTTCGTGGGGCACTTCAACGCACAGAGGCCGATATCGCCGGTTTGCAGCGTGAGCTGTCACGCCTACCCGCCGCAAACCCAACCGGAGCCAAACCATGAAGCCTGCCTCTGCCGCCACGGCGTTGCCCCACTACGCGCAAGCCTTTGACTTACTGGCCACCTTGGTGGCGGTGGTGCGCACCGATGGCGTGGTGTTGTTTGCCAATGCCGCCCTTGAAGATGTGATGGGCGTTTCGCGCCGAACCATCGAAGGCTCCACGTTGGCCAGCTATTTCACCGAGACGCAGTCGTTTGATAACGCGCTGCAAGGTGCACAGAGCAATGCCTTTGCGACCATGCGCTACGACGCACAGATACGCCGTCCGCTGCAAGACATCATGCCCGTGCACGTCATCGTGGCGCCCACCGATGTGAAGGGGGAGGTGCTGGTCGAGCTGCTGCCGCTTGAACAGCAAACCCGCCAAGACCGCGAAGAGCGCTTGATTGACCAAGCCCAAGCCAACAAAGAGCTGATTCGCAATTTGGCCCACGAAATCAAAAACCCCTTGGGTGGTATTCGTGGCGCGGCACAGCTGCTGCAAATGGAGGTCGAGAGCAAAGACCTGATTGAATACACCCAAGTCATCATCCACGAAGCCGACCGCTTGCAGCTGTTGGTTGACCGCTTGTTGGCCCCACACCGACGCCCGCATGTGGTGGGCGATGTAAACATCCACGAGGTGTGCGAACGAGTGCGCAGCCTGATCTTGGCTGAGTTCCCCAAGGGCCTGGCGGTGGTGCGCGACTATGACACCTCGATTCCTGAGTTCCGTGGTGACCGTGAGCAGCTGATTCAAGCTGTGCTCAACATCGTGCACAACGCGGCCCAAGCATTGGCTGATCGGATTGTCGATGGTGATGCTCAGATCGTTTTGCGTACACGTATCAACCGACAGGTGACGTTTGGCAAACAACGCTATCGGTTGGCATTGGAATTGCATGTGATAGACAACGGGCCCGGTATTCCAGAAGAGATCAAGGACAGGTTATTTTTCCCCTTGGTGTCTGGACGAGATGGCGGTTCTGGCCTAGGGCTGAATTTGGCACAAACCTTTGTGCAACAGCACCATGGCTTGATTGAGTGTGACAGTGTGCCGGGACGCACGGATTTCAAAATCCTCATCCCGTTGCCTTGACGCCTCGCGTGGCCCTTAACTTAGAAAAGAAAGTGCCGAGATGAAATCGATTTGGATTGTGGACGACGACCAGTCAATTCGCTTCGTGCTGGAGAAGGCGCTGTTGCGCGAGAACCTGCCCACACGCAGCTTCACCAGCCCCCGCGAAGTGCTGCAAGCGCTCGACTCGGTGAGTGAGGACGATGGCCCGCAAATTTTGGTCAGCGACATTCGCATGCCCGGTGGCTCGGGCTTGGATCTGTTGACCAAAGTGAAAGAGCGCTTGCCTTCGCTGCCCGTCATCATCATGACGGCGTTTTCAGATTTGGACAGCGCAGTGTCGGCCTTTCAAGGCGGTGCGTTTGAATACCTGCCCAAGCCCTTTGACTTGCCCAAAGCGGTTGAGCTGATTCGTCGCGCTTTGGACGAGAGCCAGCGCGAACAACTGCAAAGTGAGCAACAAGACGCTACGCCCGAAATGCTGGGCCAAGCGCCCGCCATGCAGGATGTGTTTCGCGCGATTGGTCGTTTGAGCCAAAGCAATGTGACGGTGATGATCACCGGTGAGAGCGGCTCTGGCAAAGAGCTGGTGGCCCGTGCGCTGCACAAGCATTCACCACGCGGGGATGCAGGCAACAAAGGCCCATTCGTCGCTATCAACACGGCTGCGATTCCCAAAGACTTGTTAGAGAGCGAACTCTTCGGCCACGAACGTGGCGCCTTTACCGGTGCACAAACCACACGCCGTGGCCGCTTTGAACAGGCCGAAGGCGGCACCTTGTTCCTCGATGAAATTGGCGACATGCCGTTTGATTTGCAAACGCGCTTGCTGCGTGTGTTGAGTGATGGCACTTACTACCGCGTGGGGGGGCACAACGCCATCAAAGCCAATGTGCGTGTGATTGCGGCCACGCACCAAGATTTGGAAAAACGCGTCAAAGACGGCGTGTTCCGCGAAGACTTGTTTCACCGCTTAAACGTGATTCGTTTGCGTTTGCCCGCCTTGCGCGAACGACGCGAAGACATCCCCACGTTGACGCGCCACTTTTTGCAGCAGAGTGCACAACAGTTGGGCGTAGAACCCAAGCGTATTTCTGAATCTGCACAAACAGTGCTCAACCAATTTGCATTTCCGGGCAACGTGCGTCAGCTCGAAAACATTTGCCATTGGTTGACGGTGATGGCACCTGCGCAAGTGATTGAGCCCAAAGACTTGCCACCCGAGGTCACGCTGTCGAGTGATGCTTTGGCGGCGATGAACCACACAGGTCAAGACACCTCAGGCTTCAGTGCTGTAACTGCCGCAGAGGTGGGGCACGTGGCCTCTGTGCCTGTTGCGAGCAGCGAAGGGGCGATCGCACCCGTGGTGCTCAACATGCCCGGTGCAGATTGGGAGCAGGGCTTAGAAGCTGAAGCCATGAGCATGCTCGTGGCCGGTCGCACCGATGTGTGGAATGCTTTGGTGAATCGCGTGGAAGCGCGTTTGATTCAAACGGCGTTGGCCAACACACGCGGTCGTCGCATTGAGGCCGCGCAAAAGTTGGGCATTGGCCGCAACACCATCACGCGCAAGATTCAAGAGTTGGGACTGGACGACTGACCCGCATCACCAGCACAGAGTTCAAGCCACTGTGACGACCACGGGCACGTGGTCGCTAGGGCGCTCGTTTTTGCGCGGCGCTTTGTCAATCACACAGGCTTGCACCAATGGCTTGAGTGCATCGCTGACCAAGATGTGGTCAATGCGCAGTCCTCGGTTGCGGCGAAACGCAAACTCTCTGTAGTCCCACCAGCTGTAGCTTTTTTCGGCTTGCTCAAACATGCGAAAGGCATCGTGTGTGCCGAGATTAATCAAGGCTTGGAAGTGCTCACGCTCTTGCACGGTGCAATGAATGGTGTCTTTCAAGGCCACGGGGTCCCACACATCGCGGTCGTCCACGGTGATGTTGAAGTCGCCCATCAACACCAGCTTGGGGTGCTGTTTGAGTTCTTCGCGCAGCCAGTTTTGCAAGGCTTCTAGCCAACGCATTTTGTAAACAAACTTGTCGCTGTCGGGTGCTTGGCCGTTGGGAAAGTACGCGCCAATCACACGTACGCCATCGACGGTGCCCGCAATCACGCGTGCCATGTCGTCTTCAAAACCAGGAATATTTTTCACCACACCAGTGGCCTCGCTGCGCGAGAGCAGGGCCACGCCGTTGTAGGTTTTTTGGCCGAAGAACGCCACCTTGTAGCCTGCTGCCTCAATGGCTTCACGCGGAAATTTATCGTCCGTGGTTTTGGTTTCTTGCAGCACCAAGGCATCGACGGGGTGGGTTGCCAACCAGTCCAGCACTTGCGGCAATCGGACGGTGAGTGAGTTGACGTTCCAGGTGGCGAGTTGCATGTGAGTGTTCTTTAAAGGTGAAGCGCAGCCAAAATGCCAATCGCAATGCCGAGCGCACCTGTGCCAAACATGGCGTATTCCACCCATACCTTACGGGTGAGCAAGGCAATGGCCGCCAACGCGATAGCCACTTGAAGCACGGTGGTGGCTTGTGCCCAGCGGTGGTGCTGGTGCATTTGAGCGTCTGACAACTCATCAAATTCTTTGGCTTGTGCTTCTAGTTTCTCAGCGCCAGTTTTGATGTCCGCTTTCTCGGTCTTGTAGCGCTCAATTTGGTTGAGATAGTGCTCGGTTTTGGTGGTTGGAGCCAACTCAACGGCTAATTCCATCAAGCTTTGCTTGCTGCTTTTGGCTTGGTAATAGTTCCACTGGTTTGATGCTTCAGTCTTTTTGATCGCTGCATCGTTTTTGTATAAGCCCGCTGCAGCCTGTGTGGCGCCGCCCATATAGCCAAAGATGGCGCCTACCGTTGCGATGATGGCGGTGAACATGGCGATCTTGTTGGTAAAGCTGTTGCCGTGACCTTCAATCGCATGTTCTAGTTCGTGGTCGTGCGGGCCGTGTACGTGAAAACCGTGTTCAGACATGAAGTTTCCTCAAAGGGTGTGTTGGTATGTGACAAAACTAAAAGCAAGGCCGTTGGCGGCTGTGTGCGTTTCACGCTGCACCTCTTGCCATTGGGAGCCAAGCACTGGGGCATGGGCATCGCCTTCAAAATCTTGGTCAATTTCTGTGACCACGGCACGGGTGGCAAAAGGCGCGGCTTGCGCGTAAATGTCAGCCCCGCCGATGACCCATGCGTGGTCAGCCTCGGTGCATTGGTGCATGGCATCTTGGATTGAACTTGCACGCACAGCGCCCTCGGCTTGCCAGTCTGCTTGGCGCGTGATGACGATGTTCAGCCGTCCTGGCAATGGACGAAATTTCTCAGGCAATGAATCCCAAGTCTTGCGGCCCATGATGACGGGTTGACCCAACGTGGTGTGTTTGAAGTGCGCCAAGTCTTCTGGCAAATGCCAAGGTAATTGGTTGTTTGCGCCAATCACGCCGTTACGAGCGCGTGCGTATATTAGGTGAAGTTTCATGGGGTCTTGCGTGCGCACATGGCCTATGTGAGATCAATGGCGCGGTGGCGTGTATTGAACATCTTGGCGTATTTTCCAATACATCTCCAAGTAGGCTGGATCAGATTTTTCTCGGTATTTGGCTTTGAGCAATTCGCAGGTTTGCAGCAGTCGGAGGTTGGTCGCCGATGTACCAAACATGGGCTTGAGCATGGGCGCATTGAGTGTTTGATTGAATTTGAGTGTCTTGTAGCGGCCTGTTGCCAATATCAAGGTAGCTAGGCGTTCTTGGATGAATGTTTTCATCGGGTATTGGAAATCTTTGCTTCCGTAACTGGTGTTTTCTGGAAATTGGCACAAGTCAGTGTTTGAGTTCTCAAACATGGCAAAGAGTTTTTCGGCCAAGGCCAGCCATTTCATCCAAAAGTCTTTTTTAGCCACGATGTAATTTGAATACACAGAGGTGTCTGAGTCGGTGACCAAGGTTCTCAGATCAACAGCAATACCAACTTGATTCAGAAAATATTGCGACATGGCGGTTAAGCCCGGATGCCATGCATCACCTTGTTCCCAAGGGTTCAAGTAGTAGGCAATTTGATCCCAACTTGGAGACATGAGCACTACATCCGCGAGGTGGCCATGGCTTTTGACGGCCTTGATGACCACACTGGCTTGCAGCCCCGTTTTTTCTCTGAATTTCGGCGAGACAAAACCGTACCAAGCGTTGTCTTGAAGAGGGGTGTTTCTGAGGAAATTCAAAATCACCCAAAACTCAAACCAGTCAGGGCGTTCATTTTTCTGGTTGTCGAGTGGGATGAAGCCAGGCTCTAGCAGCCCCTTCGTTGCTTCGTTGTAAAAAATTTGATGGATGAATATGTTCGACATGTCAAACTGCAACGGGCGCTTTGATGGCCCCGTGGCATTGGTAGTCGACTACCTCAAAGTCTTCAAACTGGTAGTCGAAGATGGACTCAGGTTTGCGCTTGATATGCAGCGTGGGGTAGGCAAACGGTTCGCGGCTGAGTTGCAGGGCGACTTGCTCGTGGTGGTTGCTGTAAATGTGGCAATCGCCACCGGTCCAAATAAAGTCACCCACATCCAAATCGCACTGTTGGGCCACCATGTGGGTGAGCAGGGCGTAGCTGGCGATGTTGAAGGGGACGCCCAAAAAGATGTCTGCGCTGCGCTGGTAGAGCTGACAGCTGAGCTTGGCTTTCTCGCCAGGGTTTTGTGCAGGCGCCACATAAAACTGGAAGAACGCATGGCAAGGCATGAGCGCCATTTTGTCGAGCTCAGCCACGTTCCACGCGCTCACGATGATGCGGCGACTATCGGGGTTGCTTTTGAGTGTGTCGATGACTTGCTGAATTTGATCAATGTGACCGCCATCTGGCGTGGGCCAGCTGCGCCACTGCACGCCATATACGGGGCCGAGGTCGCCGTCTTCACGGGCCCATTCGTCCCAAATGGTGACGTTGCGTTCTTTGAGCCAGTTGTTGTTGCTCGAGCCGGTGAGGAACCACAGCAGCTCTTGAATGATGGAGCGCAGATGGACCTTCTTGGTGGTGACCAGCGGGAAGCCTTCGTTCAAATCAAACCGCATTTGGTAGCCAAACACGCTTTTGGTGCCGGTGCCGGTGCGGTCGGTCTTGGCAACGCCTTGGTTGTCAACGTGTTGCATGAAGTCTTCGTATTGGCGGCGGGTAGGGCGCATGAGCTGGTAGTGAGGTAAATAACGCGACAGAGTTTACGCTGCGAAGCTGTATTCGTCGGTTTGTCGCAAGCCAACAAAATTTCGCGAAATACAATGAATACCTAAGTACGCTACACCCAGTGGCGTATTGACGAATGTTGCTAGTGCAAGGACATTACGTACTTCATTTTTAGATAAGTTCTGACAAATCTGTCAAATATGACGCCCAGCCAACTTTCAGAAACCAAGCGCAGTGTGTATGACACCTGTGATCCGAAATATCTCCGTGAACTGCGCGAAGCGGCAGGCATAGACTTACTCGTTTTGGCTCGAACCGCTTGTTTGTCGGTCGCTCAGGTGCGTCAGCTTGAGAGTGATGGTCGCGACAGTTTGTTTTACTCGGACAGCATCAAACGTCAAGCCTACAAACGTGTTTTGATGATTTTAGGAGCCGAGCCGCCAACCGTCGAAGTGCCAGAGGCGCTGCGTGATGCTCATCAAGTGGCCGATGTGCACCTGAACACATTGAATCAAATTGTGGCGATGAGCCAACAGCCACCGATGAGTCCTTCGATGTCAGATGCTCTGCGTGCAGTCGTGACGAAGTTGATGGCACACAAGCAGGCTTTGGGTGTACTGCTTTTTCTCTTGGTGTCGGTGGCCTTTTTCATGCTCCATGAGCCTAAAAATCCGCCAGAGGCTCAAGCGCATGTGGTTGCTTCCGTATTGCCCGCCTTGGCGGAGGCTCCGCCTGCACCGATGCCAGAGCCCGTGGCTTCTGCTGTGCCTATTGTTGCGACTTCTGTCACAGCCCCAAATGCCTCCGGTGCTTGCGCTTACGTGAATGATGCGATGCCTGAACTGTCGTCGTTCGTTGCGAACAAAGAAGGTCGCTATGTGTACTTAGTGAGCATGACCAATACGGAGCTTTGCGTGGTGGACGGTAGCAAGCAAGCAACTACGCTGCAGATGAAAGCTGGCGAAAATCGCAGCGTTTATGGCGTACCTCCTTGGCAAGTTTCGAGTGCTAACTTGCAAAAAGTACAAATTTATTTTCAAGGCGGTCGCGTCACGTTGCCAGATGGTGTCACCAATCGTGTGACGTTAGTAGAAATACCGGTGGCGCATTAATTCATGTTCAAAAAATTGAAATTTAGGCAACCGACGCATGTGGCTGGCGCCGATCAAACCGTGATTGGTCAATCTGCCGTGGTGGTGGGCAACATCGTGTCGCAAGATTTGGTGCAACTTAAAGGCCATGTGGTGGGCAACATTGATGTGAATGGCAGTCCAAATGCGCAACTCTCAGTGTTGTCGCAGGGCCATGTCGAGGGCGACATCAATGCGGAGAAGGCTGTGGTCAACGGTGAGGTCAACGGCAATATTGCATCGACTGGACGTGTAGAGTTACATGCAGGTGCACAAGTCAAAGGGAATATTTCCTACGCCACCATGGCGATTGAGCATGGGGCTAAGTTGTACGGAATGATGAGCAGTAACGATGTCAAGCAGCACTGATACTTTGAAAGTTTTCGGCCATGTGGTCGTGATTGATGATGATGCATCCGTGCGTCGCAGTGTCTCCAGCATGCTTGAGCATGCGGGTTATGGGGTGAGTTTGTATGACTGCGCCGATTCTTTTCTAAAGTCTCCCGTGGTTCCATCGCCAGCGGTGATTTTGTTAGACATGCGCATGCCAGGCACGACTGGTGTGGCCTTGCAATTGCAGCTGAAAACTTTGGCGCAAAACGTGCCTGTGATTTTTGTAAGCGGTGATAGCCGACCAGAAGAAATCATCACAGCGATGAAGCAAGGCGCAGTCGACTTCTTGCTCAAACCCTTCACTGCTCAAGCGATGATGGATGTGATTCAACGAGCCATGCAGCTGTCACATCAAGCCGTGGTGAATGCAGATAAAACCATGCTGGTCTCAGAACGTTTGAAGCGACTCACGCCTCGAGAGATGGAGGTCTGTCACTGGATGGTGCGCGGTTATTCCAACCAACAAATTGCCAACCTTGATGGTGGTGCATCCGCCACCATCAAACTGCATCGTGCCCGCGTGATGGAGAAGATGAGCGCAGACACTTGCCTGAGCTGATTGACATGCTTGTTGGTATTGAGATTGCGCAGTTCAATCCCAGGCTTAGCGAATCACGCATCTCGGGTTGAGCAAGCCTTGTGGATCAAGCGCATGCTTGATCTGTTGCATCAAGACCAGCGCTACAGGATCTTTGTAGTTTGGCAGGCTGTCTACTTTTAGGCTGCCCACGCCATGCTCGGCGGAAATTGAACCACTAAAACGTTTGACGGATTGGTAGACCAGTGTGTTCACTTGGCTTTCGTGGTCACGCAAAAATGCTTGTGTGTCGCAGTTCTCTGGCGCTTGCACGTTGTAGTGCAAATTGCCATCCCCCAAGTGGCCAAAGTTCACCAAGCGCACACCCGCAATTTCTCGGGTGAGCAGGTCGTCTGTTTCTGTCACGAAGGTTGGGATGGACGAGATGGGTATGGAGATGTCGTGCTTGATGTTTAAGCCTTCTTCGGCCTGTGCTAGCGTGATGCTCTCTCGGATGTGCCAAAGTTTGCGTGCTTGTTCCAAGCTTTCGGCCACGATGGCATCGCTGACACACCCGTCTTCAAATGCCACTTCAAGCAAGTGCTCGAATCGTTCACGCGCATGGGCTTGCGACTCGCTGTCAGAGTTCTCCAGCAGCACGCAGTAGGGCGTGTCTTGCCACAGGGGGACGCGTAATTGGGGATAGTGTTTGTCAACCAAGCCCAATGCGAATTGACCCATCATCTCAAAGCCTGTCAGGCCCGCCCCTAAGTGCTGGTGGGCGAGCCCCAGTAGTTTGACTGCGTGCGCGACCGAAGGCACAGCGGCCCAAGCGGTCAGGCGCACGGCAGGCATAGGGTATAGCTTCATGGTTGCGGCGGTGATGATGCCCAGCGTGCCTTCGCTGCCAATCATCAAGTTGCGCAAATCGTAGCCAGTGTTGTCTTTGCGTAGGCCGCTCAAGCTGTGCATCACCTCGCCTTGCGCGGTGACCACTTCCAGTCCTAAGCACAGCTCACGGGTGTTGCCGTAGCGCACCACCTGTGTGCCGCCCGCATTGGTGGCCAAGTTACCGCCAATGGTGCAGCTGCCTTCGGCGCCCAAACTTAAGGGAAACAAAAAGCCCGCCTGCTCAGCTGTTTGTTGCAAATTTTGCAAGATGCAGCCAGCCTCCACGGTGATGGTCAGATTGTCTGCATCCACGGTGCGAATGGCGTTCATGCGCTGCAAGCTCAGCAGAATCTGTGTGCCGGTGTCGTCGGGAATACCGCCGACCACTAGACCTGTGTTGCCGCCTTGGGGCACGATGCTCACGCCTGCTTTGGCGCATGCTTTCACGATGTCTGCCACTTGCTGTGTGTTGCCGGGGCGCACCACAGCCAAAGCTTTGCCGCGTGTGCGTTTACGCCAGTCTTGCTCGTAAGCCGACAAATCGCCGTCGGTCAGTACGTGCGCTTTGCCCAACAGCTCGCGCAGGGTGTTCAACAAATCAAGCAAAGCGGCTTTGGGCATAGGGATGGGTCTTAGACGTTAGGTTGTTCGGTCAGGTCGTTTTCTTTGGCGTATTGCAAACGCAGACGCACATGCAAGGCGCATGCGACAAACAACACCACGCACAAAACGACTTCTGTCAATGCAAAGTAGTTGCTTGGTGCAGCATCGCTCCAAGCACGCACCACACCTTCAATGAAGTAAAGCCAAATGAGCAGACTCAACCAGCGGTAGGTGTACATGCGGTTTTTGAGTAAACCTGTGAGTGGAAAGCACAGCGGTAACACTTTGAGTGCCAGCAATGTGCCACCTGGACGCAGCGGTGCCAGCCATAGCTCCCATACCAAGCCGAGCACGATGAGGCCCATCAAGCTGCTCACGGCGAGCAAACGGGTGAGCGTGACATGACGCAGCGAATTTTCTTGGGGTTGGGGCGTGGAGTCGTGCATAGAAAGTGGGATGATTCAGCGCATGATTGTCCCGCAACTCCACAACTTTTTTGAACGACTGTCCCGATTCCCTTGGCGCAACACCGCGCGCACCTTGCGCCAACGATTTCGTGAAGACAGACTGGGCCAAACGGCTGGCAGTTTGACCTTCACTACCACCATTGCTTTGGTGCCGATGGTGACGGTGGCACTGGCTGTGTTCACCGCTTTCCCGATGTTTGGTGACTTCCAGACCGTGTTGCAAAAACGTTTGGTGGAGAGCTTGGTGCCCGACAACATCTCTCGTCAAGTGCTTGGGTACTTGACGCTTTTCGCCAGCAAAGCCAGTCGCTTAGGCGTGGTGGGCGTCACCGCATTGTTGCTGTCAGCATTGGCTTTGGTGTTCACCATTGACCGCACGCTCAACGCCATTTGGCGTGTACGCAAGCGTCGTCCGTTGGCGCACAGCATGTTGTTGTATTGGACGGCCATCACTTTAGGGCCGTTGATGATGGGCGCGAGTCTCGTGATGATGTCTGAGTTTGTGGCGGCCTCACGCGGTGTGGCACCAGATGGCGCTGGCAATTTACGCTGGCTGTTCAGCACCTTGGAATTTTTGTTACTGGCGTGGGCGGTGAGTGCGCTTTACCGTTTTGTGCCCTATACCCAAGTGCGTTGGTGTCACGCGTTGGTAGGCGGTGTGTGGGTGGCTTCTGCCACAGAAATCGCACGCAAACTGCTGGCGTATTACTTTGGCCAGATGCCGACTTACTCGGTGGTGTACGGTGCCTTTGCCACCGTCCCAATTTTGTTGGTGTGGATTTACTTGGCATGGTCTATTGTGCTGATTGGTGCCGTGTTGGTCGCCAATTTGCCCAGCTTGTTGGGTGGTATTTCGCGTGATGGCCGAAGCGTGGGGTGGCGCTTTCAGTTGGCCCTCGAGGTGTTGCAACGTTTGCAAATTGCGCGCAGCAATGACGAACACGGTGCGAGTTTGACCACCTTGTGCGAAGATCTCGCGCTAGACCCCTTGCAAATCGAAGACGTGCTGGCCGCTTTGGTCGACCTCGATTGGATTGCACGTTTGAGCGAGTCCGTCGATGCTAGGCAAACCCATGTCAAAGAAGCGCGCTATGTGATGCTGGCTGACCCGCACCGCACGCCCTTGGCACCGTTGATGGAACGCTTGCTCTTGGTACGCAGCCCTGAAGCGGAGGGCTTGTGGATGAAGTGGCAAGACTTGCGCTTGCGCGATGTGCTCTGAGCTCGCGCTTACAAGCCCAAAAAGTCTTTGAGCGCATTCAAAGTTTCTTCTGGTGATTCACTCATTTGGTGGTGCCCCATGGGCACCTTCACCACTTGAAAGCTTTTGCCGCTTGCTTGGGCTTGGTCGATCAAACTTTTGGCGGCGCGTGGGGGCGTCATCTGGTCGCTCTCGCCCAGCACAAACAACACAGGGCAGGCGATGGCCGCCACGGCCTCTAAGCCGTTCGCATAGCTGTCGCAAGCCACAAAGCCACGGTGAAAGATATTCACTTGCGTGTTGCTGGCCAGTAAGCGCCGACCCAGAGCCATGGACGCGCCGTACACCCATGTGCCAGGCCCCAGCGCAGAGGGGGGCGCAGCCAATGTGGCGCGAGAGAACACATTCACCATCTGCAGCGCTTTCATGGGCTCGTTCAGTGAGGCCTCAATCAATGCGGGGGACACCTTCATGGGGAACGCGGTGCCCACGAGGGCCAAGTGCGTGATGCGATCTTGCAAACGCGCTGCCGTTTCCAACGCAATTAAGGAGCCCCAGCTGTGGCCCACCAAGCTGGCTTGGCGAACGCCTGCGGCATCCAGCAGGGCCTCGATGAACAGTGCCGCCTCTTCCACGCTGCTGGGTGCATCGCCGCCGCTGCGTCCGTGACCCGGCAAATCGATGGCCAGCACATTGAAGCCGTGGTGTGCGAGGTAGCGTGTTTGCAAAATCCAAACGCTGTGGTCGTTGAGCACACCATGGATGAAGACGATGGTTGGTTTGGCTGCATCAAAGGCTTTGCCGCCTGTGTATGCATAAGCGTCATAGCTTTCGCCTGCTGGGGTTTTGAGGGGGAATTGCATGGTGCGTCGTCCTCAGGCGTGATGGGGCTTGTTGCCCGCTTTTTCTGCGGCTTTCAAGGCGCGCTTCAAGTCGTCAATCAAATCATCGGCATCTTCCAGTCCGATGGACAAACGTATGGTGCCTGGGCCAATGCCTGCGCTGCTCAACGCCTCATCGCTCATTCGGAAGTGCGTGGTGCTCGCGGGGTGGATCACCAAGCTGCGGCAGTCGCCCACGTTGGCGAGATGGCTGAAAATTTGCAACGCTTCGATGAAGGCCTTGCCTTGTTCGCGTGAGCCCTGAATGTCAAAGCTGAACACCGAGCCCGCGCCGCGTGCGCCAAAGCGCAACAGTTTTTCAGCTAGTGCATGGCTGGGGTGACTCTCGATCAGCGGGTGGCCTACGCGACTCACCAACGGATGGCTGGTTAAAAACTGCACAACTTTTTCGGTGTTGGCCATGTGGCGGTCCATGCGCAGAGAGAGGGTTTCGATGCCTTGCAAAATCAGCCATGCGCTGTGCGGGCTCAGACATGCGCCAAAGTCACGTAAGCCTTCGCGACGGGCGCGCAGCAAGAACGCACCCACGGTGCTTTCTTCGCTGAACACCATGTGGTGAAAGCCTTCATAGCTTTGTGTCAGCTCTGGAAACTTGCCGCTTTTTTCCCAATCAAAACTACCGCCATCCACCACGATGCCACCAATCACCGTGCCGTGGCCGCTGAGAAACTTGGTGGCTGAGTGGTAGACCAAATCAGCGCCCAGCTCGAATGGCTTGATCAAATAAGGCGTGGTGAGTGTGCTGTCCACCAACAAAGGCACACCCGCTTCGTGGGCGATGGCTGAGATGGTCGGAATGTCCAGCACGTCCAAGCCAGGGTTGCCCACCGTTTCACCAAAGAACAGCTTGGTGTTGGGTCTCACGGCGGCACGCCAAGCGGCTATGTCATTGGGTTTGACGAACGTGGTCTCAATGCCAAAGCGGCTCAGCGTGTAATGCAGCAAGTTGTGTGAGCCGCCATACAAAGCGGTGCTTGCCACGATGTGCGAGCCTGCGCCCATCAGCGTGGCAATCGTCAAGTGCAAGGCAGCTTGACCGCTGGCCGTCGTGATGGCCCCGATGCCTCCTTCCAGTGCAGCCACGCGTTGCTCTAGCACTGCATTGGTGGGGTTGCTGATGCGGCTGTACACATGACCTGCGCGCTCTAAGTTGAACAGCGATGCAGCATGGTCGCTGGACTCAAACACGAATGAGGTCGTGAGGTGAATGGGCACAGCGCGCGCGCCGCTGGCAGGGTCGGGTGCTGCACCGGCATGAAGTGCGAGCGTGTCAAAACTGGGGTCGTTGTAGCCGGGCATGGTTTCCTCGGGGGTGTTTTGTCAGATTTCTGCCAGTCATTGTGGGCTATATTTCAGACCTCACTGGAGGAGACAAACCATGAAAGTCAGCGATATCTTGCGCGTCAAAGGCCAAGACGGCGGCACCTTGTTCACCATCGATCCGATGGAGCCATTGGCATCTGCCGTTAGCGTCATGGCTGAAAAAGACATGGGTTCTCTCTTGGTGATGGAGCACGGTGACTTGGTGGGGTTGTTGACCTTCCGCGAAGTCATTCAAGCTTTGAGCCGCAACGGTGGCACCTTAGGTGACTTCACCGTGCGAAGCGCGATGGATGACCACCCCCTCACGTGCACGCCAGAAACCGACATTGATGACGTGCGCCGCATGATGCTGGGCAGCCATGCCCGTTACATGCCCGTGATTGGCAATCGCCAACTGCAGGGCGTGATCAGCTTTTACGACGTGGCCAAGTCGGTGGTGGACAGCCAAAACTTTGAGAACAAGATGCTCAAGGCCTACATCAAAGACTGGCCCAGCGGCACGCCAGACCCTGAAGAGAAGTAAGCAGGGTTGGCCAATCTTGGTGGTGGGATAATCTCACCCCATGAGCGGCAATACCTTCGGAACCCTTTTCAGCGTCACCAACTTTGGTGAATCCCACGGCCCAGCCATTGGCTGCGTGATTGACGGTTGCCCTCCGGGCATGCCTTTGTGCGAGGCAGACATCCAGCATGACTTGGACCGTCGTCGCCCTGGCACCAGCCGTCACGTGACCCAACGCAACGAACCCGACCAAGTACAAATTTTGTCTGGTGTGTACGAAGGTAAAACCACCGGCACGCCCATTGCACTGCTGATTCAAAACACCGACCAACGCAGCAAAGACTACGGCAACATCTTGCAAACTTTCCGCCCAGGGCACGCGGACTACACCTATTTCCAAAAGTTCGGCATTCGTGACCCACGCGGTGGCGGCCGTTCTTCAGCCCGTTTAACTGCACCTACCGTGGCTGCAGGTGCGGTGGCCAAGAAGTGGCTCAAAGAAAAATACGGCACCACGTTCTACGGCTGCATGACGCAAATTGGCGAGTTGCCCATTCCGTTTGAGAGCTGGGACCATGTAGGCCACAACCCGTTTTATGCGCCTTGTGCCGATGTGCAAGCCTTTGAAGACTACATGGACAGCCTGCGCAAAGCGGGCGACTCGTGCGGCGCACGCATTCGCGTGGTGGCCACTGGCATGCCCGTGGGCTTGGGGCAGCCGATTTACGACCGCTTGGATGCCAACATTGCCTACGCCATGATGGGTCTCAACGCCGTCAAAGGCGTGGAGATTGGCGCAGGCTTTGCCAGCGTTGCTCAGCGCGGTACCACGCACGGTGATTCACTCACCCCGCATGGTTTCGTGACCAACAATTCAGGCGGTGTGTTGGGTGGCATCAGCACTGGCCAAGACTTGGAGGTGAGCATTGCCATTAAACCGACCAGTTCTATCCTGAGTCCGCGCGAGTCGATTGACCAAAACAGTCAACCGACCGAAGTGGTCACCAAGGGCCGTCACGATCCTTGCGTGGGCATTCGTGCCACGCCGATTGCCGAAGCTTTGTTGGCTTTGGTTGTGATGGACCATGCCTTGTTGCACCGCGCCCAATGCGGCGATGTGCAGGTGGCCATGCCCGCCATCCCTGGCCATATTGGCGCTTGATGGCATTGCGCACAGGTCTGCTTTGACATCTCACACTTCACAAGCGCGTTCCAGTAACGCGCTTTCTCGTTTGCAGCTCTTTCCTTTTGCGGCGATGTCCGCCAGCTATTTCGCGCACATTGGGTTTTTCAATCCGTACTTGCCGTTGTGGCTGAAAGAGTTGGGTTTTTCCATCACCGTCATTGGATTGCTCAACGCCGTACAAGCCGCCACGCGTGTGCTGGCTCCGTATGGCTGGGGCTGGCTGAGCGACCACACGGGTGAACGCGTCAAGCTGCTGCGCTTTTGTGCAGGCGCGGCACTCATTTGCTCCGCAGGATTATTGGTGCCAGGTGGTGTGGTGTGGATGGCGGTGGTGTTGTTGCTCATGTTCATTCCTAGCAGCGCCATGATGCCCATGAGCGAGGCCGCGTTGGCGCATTTGGTCAGCACCGACCAAGGCTTTGACTCGCGCCGTTATGGGCGCGTGCGCTTGTGGGGCTCGCTGGGCTTTTTGGTCACGGTGTTTGTGGCGGGTGCGTGGTTTGAAGTGCAGGGCATGGCCAGCTTTCCCCTGTGGGCGGTGGGCTCGTTGTTGGTATTGAACCTGAGTGTGTGGTGGCTGCCCAACCGCAAAGAAGCCGTGCATCACGATGGGGTGCAGCCTTCGGTCATGCCGGTGCTGCGCCAACGCAAGGTGCAGTGGTTTTTTGCGACGGTGTTTTTCCATGTGTTGTCGCACATCGGCATCTATGTGTTTTTCTCACTCTATCTCGATGAGCTGGGCTACAGCAAAACCATGATCGGTGTGTTGTGGGCCGTGTCGGTGGCGGCGGAGATTGTGTGGTTCTTCACGCAAAGCCGCTGGTTGCCAAAGTTCAGTTTGTCGATGTGGATGTTCATTTGTTCTGCGGCCATGGTGCTGCGCATGGCGCTCACCACTTGGGCGGCTGAATGGTTGTGGGCTTTGTTGCTCGCTCAGTTGTTGCACGCACTGACATTTGCCACGCAGCACACCGCGTGTATTGCTTTGTTGTCGCATCACTTTCCTGGCCGATTGCGGGGCAGGGGCCAAGCACTGTATGCGTCAATTGGTTATGGTGTGCCGGGTGTGTTGGGTGCTTTGGGCGGTGGCGCATTGAGCGAAGCGTTTGGCTTGTCGTCGGTCTACGCCTGGTCCATCGTCACCGCTGCGATGGCTTGCTTATGCGCTTGGCAATGCACCCGACACCACGCTAAGCGTTAAATCCAAAAGTGGATTCAATTTGTCAGGCGCAAGAACATCAACTTGGATTGTTGCGACACCCAATGGTGGATAGGCACTTCCGCTTTTTCATGCAAAAACAGACCCAACCCTACGCTGCATAGCCATGCAAAAACGGTGAGCGCCATGGCCATGTCGGGATCGTAAAAACGACTCACGTTCCACATGGCACTGAACAGCACAATCATGCCAAAGTGGGTGAGAAACAGCACATATGCGCTGTTGGACAAACGATGCACCACACGTTTCATGGGCGTCCAGTGGATCAAGCCTTTGGGTTTGATGACCAACCACACGGCCGTGACCAGCGCCAAGGTAAGACGTGTGCGGTATTCCAGCCACAAAGCACCGACAGCCAATAGCGCAGTGCACCAAAACACGCGAGCATCAAACGTGGAGCGCTTCGCCCACGCTGCCAACACACCCAAACCATATGCGGCAAAGAAATAGATGGCCCAGACATCAAGTTCATCTACACGGTTGAATTGCCACATGGATGCGATGCAAAGCAAGGCGATCCCCCATGACAAGCGCTTTCGATCATGGGTGTGCAGCAGGTGACACAACACCACCAGCACGGCATAGAGCTGGAAATCAACCGCCACATACCACGCACCGCTAGACAAGGCTTCAAAACCAAGCAGGTCGTGTGCCAGTAGCACATGGGCTAAGAACTGCCAAATCGTGGGCTCATTTGGCAACCAACTTTCATGGATGGCGTGGCGCGATACGCTGACTGCAAAGCTGATGAGCCCAAGCGCCAGCAAATAAACGGGCGCGAGTCGCAAGTAACGCTTGAACACGCTGATGATGGGATGTTTGATGGGCTTGTTCATGACGGATTGGGCCGCCAAATACCCACCGACAACCAAGAACACTTGCACGGCCAAGCGTGCGTTACGGTACAGCCACTCCATCAAATGTGGCCAAGCCAGTGTCATGGTGTCGGCCATCGGGCCATAGGCTGAGAAGTGGTGCCACACGATGAACTGTGCAGCGACGACCTTCAATACATCGACGGTGAACGAGCGCTCTAACAAACCAATGGATCTCGTGTGTGTCTTAGTCGTTGGGGCGGAAGACGAGTAACAGGGGGGAATGCACGCGGCCATCTGTGTCACGCGGCAAGACTTCGGTCTTGTCGATGGCTTTGAGCACGGCGCTGTCCCAAGCCGCATTGCCGCTGGGCTTGGTGAGCTTGCGGCTCACGATGGTGCCGTCAGGTGCGCAACGCACTTCGACTTCTGCTGATGGGTTGCCCGACACAGAGGTGGGGTCAAACGTGATGTTGGGCTTGACGCGTGCACGGATGCGCCCGCCATAACTGTCAGATGGGCCTGAGGACTTCATGGCTGTGCCCGTGGCGTTCTCGTTCCCGCTCGCACCAGCAAGGCCTGCGATGCGCTTCATGTTTTCTTTGCGAATGGCTTCGAGCTTTTTAGCCTCTTCCGCCGATGCTTTGCTGTCTTTTTGTTCTTGCTGCTTCTTCGCTTCTTTTTCTTTGCGTTCTTTCTCGGCGCGATCTTTTTCCTTCTCTTTGCGCTCTTTGTCCTTACGCTCTTCGTCCTTCTTCGCCTCTAACTTGCGTTTGTCTTCTTCGAATTTGGCTTTGGCTTTTTTCTCGGCCTCTTTCTTCAACTCTTCTTTGCGGCGTTGTTCGGCCTTCACTTCTTCTTGAAGTTTTTTCTCTTCTTCGAGCTTTCGTTTTTTCGCCAGCGCAATGTCAGCATCGCGGTTAGGTGCGGGTGGCTCTGGTGCTTTCACCACGGGTTTGGGCGCGGGTTCTGGTTTGGGTGCCGGTGGGGGCGGTGGCGCTTCTACTTCGACCAATTTCGGCGCCGCCGCCATCGGCACGGCAGACCATAACTCGGCCTCCACCGACAAACTGTTGTCTTGTTTCCATTGAATGCCAGCGGTGAGCGCCACGATGAGCAAGGCATGCACCACCAAGGATGCGCTTACAGACCGTGCCGTCCCTTTGGGCGGCGGCGGTGCAAACTCAAGATGTTTGGCTTGTGCGCTCATGGCTTAGAAAATCAATCGACCAATTGGACGGCTAGGCCCACGCGTTGTATGCCTGCACGTTGTAGCGTGTCCATGGCTTTGACCACGGTTTCATATTTGATGGTGCGATCCGCCGTGATCACCACGGGGCCTTGCGAGGTCTCGCCTTGCAGCTCTTGCACATCGCGGGCCAAGCCTTTGAGGGTGGAGCTGACCGACTTGTTCACCGTGCCCGTGCTTTTGACGGTGATGCGTTCTTCTTTGCTGATCTCGACATGAATCACTTGGTCAGGCACGGTGGCGGCTTTGCCCACGCTAGGCAAGTCAATCACGCTGGGCGAGATGAGCGGCGCGGTCACCATGAAGATGATGAGCAAGACCAACATCACGTCAATGAACGGCACCATGTTGATGTCGTTCATGGCGCGGCGGCCACGACCAGAGCGAGGGGCGATAGAAGCCATGCTGCGTCTTTCGGTTTAGTGGGCCATTCCGCTGGCGCTGACGTTGCGCTGCAAGATGTTGCTGAACTCTTCGATGAAGGTTTCTAACTTGATGGACACGCGGTCAATGTCGCGTGAGAAGCGGTTGTAGGCCAGCACTGCAGGAATGGCGGCAAACAAACCAATGGCCGTGGCCACCAAGGCTTCGGCAATGCCGGGGGCCACTTTGGCCAAGGTCACTTGCTGCATGCCAGCCAAACCTGTGAAGGCGTGCATGATGCCCCAGACCGTGCCGAACAAACCCACGTAAGGTGACACAGAACCAACTGAGGCGAGCATGGACAAATTGGACTCAATGGCATCCATCTCGCGTTGGTAGCTGGCACGCATGGCACGTCGTGCGCCGTCCATCAAGGCACTGCTGTCGTTGATGCGGCGTTCACGCAATTTTTGGTACTCGCGCATGCCGCTGGCGAAGATGCGCTCCATGGGGCCAGAACTTTTGGCGTTTTGCGCGGCGGCCGCAAACAACTCGTTCAAGCTGGTGCCCGACCAAAAGTCGCGTTCGAAGTTGTCGTTGAGTTCTTTGATGCGTTTGATCGAACCAATTTTGCGAAAAATTGCGGCCCAGCTGGTGATGGAAACACCCATCAGGATGAGTACCACAACTTGCACGACCCAACTCGCGTTGAGCAACAAATGAACGATGGAAAAGTCTTGTGTCATGTCAGGCGTTCCAATACAGAAGGGGGGATTCTCGCAGGCTTCATCGTGGCGGCATCGACCCAACCGATACGAATCGTGCCTTCGCAAAGTAAAGTTTCACCCAGCCACGCTTGTTGAGCGATGACTAGGCTGGCGCGGCCACCTTCGGCCAGTGTGGCGGTGACGCGCAGCTGGTCATCCAGCTTGGCGGGGCGGTGGTATTTGACGGTGGTTTCACTCACCACAAACATGCCGCCGGTTGTCTCACGCAAGGCGTGTTGGCCAATGCCAAGCGCACGCAGCCACTCGGTGCGGGCGCGTTCAAAAAATTTCAGGTAGTTGGCGTAGAACACGATGCCACCGGCATCTGTGTCTTCCCAATAAACCCGAATGGGGTGTTCAAAAACGGTGCTCATGAATTAGCCCAGCAGGGTTTGTAAACGGTCGACCGCTGCTTGCAACTCGGGCAAAGAGCGGGCGGTGGAAAAGCGCACAAAGCGCGAGGTGTCGGCATGGCCAAAGTCGCGGCCTGGGGTGATGGCTAAATTCGCTTTCTTCATCACTTCAAACGCAAAGTCCCAGCTGCCTTTCACACCCAGTTTGTTTGCCGCTGCCGTGCAATCGGCCCAAGCGTAAAACGCACCATCTGGCATGACGGGCACGTTCAAGTCCAGCGCATTGAGCGCGGGCACAAAGTAGTCGCGGCGGGTTTTGAACTCGGCGCGACGGCGTTCGTATTCGGCAATGCTCTCGTCTTCAAAGCAGGCGAGGGCGGCGTGCTGCGCCACAGTGCTGGCGCAGATGAACAGGTTTTGCGCCAAGCGCTCCACCACGGGCACGAGTGCATCGGGCACCACCAGCCAGCCCAAACGCCAGCCCGTCATGTTGAAGTATTTGCTGAAGCTGTTGATGCTGATGATTTGGTCATCCATGCCGAGCGCCGACTGGCCAAACTGCGCGTCGTAGCTCAGGCCCAAATAAATTTCGTCAATCAACGTGGTGCCACCGCGTTGCGACACCTCGTGGTGAATGGCGCGTAACTCATCGGGGTGGATGGAGGTGCCTGTGGGGTTGGACGGTGAAGCCAGCAGCACGCCGCGTGTGTGGGCTGTCCAGTTCTCGCGTACTTGGTTTGCGCTGAGCTGAAAGCGCTCAGCGGCTGTGGTGGGCACCAATACCGCACGGCCTTCTGCGGCGCTCACAAAGTGGCGGTTGCAGGGGTAGCTGGGGTCGGGCATGAGCACTTCGTCACCGGCTTCAATCAACGCCAAGCAAGCCAACTGCAAAGCAGCGGATGCACCGGCGGTGATCACAATGCGGCGCGCTGGCACGTTCACACCAAAACGTGTGCGGTACCAAGCGCTGATGCGTTCGCGCAATTCAGGCAAGCCGAGTGCGGGCGTGTACTGCGTGAGCCCATCGTGCACAGCGCGTGCCGCGGCTTCTTGCACCAAGGGCGGTGCGGTGAAATCGGGCTCGCCGATGTTCAAGAAAATCATGGGCGCATCGGTGTGCGCCACCAACGCGGCACGCTCAGTGGCGGCCTTGGCCACCTCCATCACATAGAAAGGCTCAATGCGTTGTGCGCGCTGGGAGATTTTCATCATCAGTCGCTGATCAGCTTTGAGTTTTGCCTTTGGCGCGGTCAGCCGCCACTTCGAGTGCGCGCAGTTGGGGGGCCAAGCCGTTGAGCACGCCGTTGACGTACTTGTGGCCGTCGGTGCCGCCGAAGGACTTGGCGAGTTCGATGTATTCGTTCAGCACCACGCGCCATGGTACGTCGACGCAATGTTGAAACTCGTACGCGCCCATCCACATCACGGCGTGTTCGATGGGGGAAATTTCGTCAAGCTTGCGGTCAAGCAAGGGCTCAATGAGGGAGTCCAAAATTTCGCGTTGCTCAATGCAGCCGTACAACAGCGCGTCGTAGTGCACAGAGTCAGATTTATGGAAACCGCTCAGGTCGCGGGTGAATATGTCAATGTCAGCCGCTTCGTTATTGCCCACTAAGAATTGGTAGAGACCTTGCAGCGCGAATTCACGCGAGCGGCTACGGCCAGATTTGGCGGCGCTTCTGGTGGTGCCATTACTGTCCGTTTTACTGGCAGTTTTGCGCGGGGCTTTGTCTTCGGTTTTCAGAGGTTCGCTCATGCCAAGCTCTCCAACAGCAATGCCATTTCCACAGCCACGCGTGCGGCATCGCGGCCTTTGTCGGTTTGACGGGCTTGCGCCTGCTCTAAGTTTTCGGTGGTGAGGATGGCATTGGCAACGGGCACGTGATAGTCCATGCCCACGCGGGTCACGCCTGCGCCGGATTCGTTGGCCACTAACTCGAAGTGATAGGTCTCGCCACGGATGATGCAGCCCAGCGCGATGAGGGCGCTGAACGGTTCGGGGTCTTCAATTTGCGCGAGCGCGGCCAAGGCCAAAGGCACTTCGAGTGCGCCTGGCACGTGCACATGGGTGATGCGGTCGTCCGTCACACCCATGGCTTTGAGCTCAGTGATGCACGCAGCGGCGAGTGCGTTGGTGATGTCGTCGTTAAAGCGCGCTTGGACGATGCCAATTTTCAATGCGCTGCCGTCGAGCGTGGTGGTGGAGGCGAGGTTGGAGACAAACATGGTTTTTATTCTTCGTTGGTTTTATTCTTTAGACAGGTAGCCCGTGATTTCAAGTCCGTAGCCCGTCATGCTGGGCATGCGGCGTGGGTTGCCCATGAGGCGCATTTTGTGCACGCCGCAGTCGCGCAAAATTTGTGCGCCTACGCCGTAGCTGCGCAGGTCCATGCGGCCACGCTCTGGGCCGTGTGCTGAGCGGGCGGTACCGTCAAACTGGGCCAGCAGTTGTTCGCCGCTTTCGCCGCAGTTGAGCAACACAACCACGCCTGTGCCCTCAGCGCTGATGCGTGCCAAGGCGGCATCTAAACCCCACGAGTGCATGACGCGGTTAGGTTCAAGTGCATCGAGCACCGACAAAGGTTCATGCACGCGTGCCAACACTTCGGCGTCAGCGCCCCACGTGCCTTTGACGAGGGCCATGTGCACAGCGCCGCTGGTCATGTCTTTGTAGGCGTTGGCGGTGAACTCGCCATGCGCAGTGTGCAGGGCGCGTGAGCTGACTTTGTGCACCAGCGATTCGTTGCGGCTGCGGTAGGCAATGAGGTCGGCGATGGTGCCAATCTTCAAACCGTGTTCAGCCGCGAAGAGTTGCAAATCAGGCAAGCGGGCCATGGTGCCGTCGTCTTTCATGATTTCGCAAATCACGGACGAGGGCGAGCAGCCAGCCATCGCGGCCAAGTCGCAACCTGCTTCGGTGTGGCCTGCGCGCATGAGCACGCCGCCGTCCACCGCTTGCAGGGGGAACACGTGGCCGGGTTGCACCAAGTCGGTCGGCTGCGTGGTTTTGGCCACGGCCACTTCGATGGTGCGTGAGCGGTCGGCGGCAGAGATGCCGGTGGTCACACCCTCAGCCGCTTCGATGGACACGGTGAACGCCGTGCTGTACACCGTGCCGTTGCGTGCGGCCATGGGTGGCAGCTTCAAATATTCGCAGCGCTCGCGGGTGAGCGTGAGGCAAATCAAACCACGGCCAAAGCGGGCCATGAAGTTGATGGCGTCGGGGGTGACGTGGTCAGACGCCAGCACCAAATCGCCTTCGTTCTCGCGGTCTTCTTCGTCGACCAAGATGACGATGCGGCCCGCCTTCATGTCGGCAACGATGTCTTCGACAGGAGAAATGGGAACGGGTGTTTTGTTCGATGCGTTGGCGGTGCTCATGCGTTGGCTTTCAATGCGGCAGCGTCACCCAGCGAGGCGTCAACACGCAACATGCGTTCAACGTAGCGGGCAACGGTGTCAATTTCGAGGTTCACCGTGCTGCCCGTTTTGAGCGAGCCCAAAGCGGTGTTGTCCACGGTGTGAGGAATGAGGTTGATGCTGACTTCAGAGCCGCGCAAGCCCAGCGGACCGTCGGCGTTGAAAAAGTCTTGCACACGGTTCACCGTCAGGCTAACGCCGTTGATGGTGATGGAGCCCTTGTAGGCCAAATATTTGGCGAGGTCGGTGGGGGCCATGATGCGCAGTTCCCAGCTTTCGCCGATTTGCGCAAAGTGGCTCACATGACCAATGCCATCCACATGGCCCGACACGATGTGGCCGCCTAAGCGGTCATGGGCGCGCAAGGCTTTTTCAAGGTTGACGCGGCCAAGCTCAGACAAACCGCTGGTGCGAGCCAGAGATTCAGCAGAGATGTCGATGGTGAAGGTGTGAGTGTCGAGGTCGAAACTGGTGACCGTCATGCAAGCGCCGTTGAGCGCGATGCTGTCCCCCAGTGCGACGTCGTCGAGATACCCAGCAGGCGCTTCGATGGTGAGACGCTTGCCGTGGCTTAAAGAGCTACCCAGGTCGTGGACAGCGGTGATGCGCCCCACGCCGGTGATGATTCCGGTGAACATGGGCGATATTTTCGCAGGTTTACACGCTGCTTACCGTGCGAGGCGAGCCAATATCCGTAAATCTGGGCCTATTTGTGTCACTTCGTGAAACGAGAGGGCTTTTGCATCGTCCAAACTTGCGAAAGGCCCCAAATTTGTCATGCCTCGGCCTTGGCCCATCAGTTTGGGCGCGAGGTAGGTGAGCAGTTCGTCCACCAAGCCTTCGCGCAGGAGTGAGCCATTGAGCTTGTGGCCCGCTTCCACATGCACTTCATTGATTTGCTTGTTGCTTAAGTCTTTGAGCATGGCTGCTAGATCGACTTTGCCACTGTGGTTGGCCAAGCAAATCACTTGCGCACCTTTGGCCTCTAGCGCTGTGCGGCGTTCGGCATCGTCTACTGCGCAGTAAATCCACACAGGGCGTTGAGGGGCAAACAGTTTGGCGGTGACGGGGGTTTCGAGTTTGCTGTCCATCACCACCAGCGTGGGTTGGCGTGGGGTGGGGACTGCGCGCACGTCAAGTTGTGGGTTGTCCGCAATCACCGTACCAATTCCGGTGAGCACCGCGCAGGCGCGGGCGCGCCAAGCGTGACCGTCCTCGCGGGCGGGCGCAGAGGTGATCCACTGGCTCACGCCGTTCTCTAAGGCGGTTTGGCCGTCGAGCGAGGCTGCGATTTTCATGCGGACCCATGGCGTGCCGTGAAGCATGCGCTTGAAAAAACCGATGTTGAGTTCGTGGGCTTGTGCTTCGAGCAATCCCACATCCACCTGCACGCCTGCAGCGCGTAAGCGCGCCATGCCTTGGCCACCGACCAAGGGGTTGGGGTCGCCTTCGGCCACCACCACACGGCCAATGCCCGCTTGCACGAGTGCATCGCAGCAGGGGCCGGTTCGGCCTTGGTGGCTGCAGGGTTCTAGCGTGACGTAGGCGGTCGCACCTTTCACGTCATGGCGTTTGGCTTGTGCATCGCGCAAAGCCATGACCTCGGCATGGGCCTCGCCTGCGCGTTGGGTGTGGCCGTAGCCCAGCACTTGGTTGTGTGCGTCCACGATGACGCAGCCCACGCGGGGGTTGGGTGAGGTTAAAAACAAAGCCTCACGCGCTAGGCCCAAGGCGTGCGTCATGTGGGTGGTGTCGTGCTCGGAAAAACTCATGGCGCAATTATGTATGGCTCTGCTTATCGGCTCCAGCATTGCGCGGCAGTTTGGCTGGCGCCTTGAACGCTTCGCACGCCTAAATTGTTCACTGTCAGGGTGCCGCAGGTATCTGCCGTTTGAACGCCCAAAGGCGTGGCGATGAGTGTGTAGCTTTGAGCCGTGCTGGTCACGCTGATTTTGTAGCGTTGGCCATCGATTTGCAGCACGCTGGCCGGTACATCATTTGTTGCAGGGTAGGTCCCGTTGGCGCTGGCGGCGCGTTCAAACCAATGTGCGGCTTGCAGCAAGGATGCACGCGCTTGGGCGCGCTGACTGCGCAAGACCGAGCTTTGGTAGTTGGGCCAGGCCATGCTGGTGAGCGCAGCGATGCAGACCAACGCGATGAGCAGCTCGATGAGGGTGAAGCCGCCTGTGTGATGCGTCACAGGGGGTGCGTGGTGTGTCGGTTTCATGCGACGGGCCTAGTCGTGCAGCACATGCCAGCTTTGCCACTGACCTGTCGTTGATGTGGGGGCGTTGCGAGTCCAAATGGCTTGCAGCACCGTGCTGCTGCCCGGCAGCACGCCATTGGCGAGTGCCGTGATGCGATAGACGAAGTTGTCGGTTGAGCTGGCTTGCGGAAACACTTCGACCCAATACCAAGTCGTGCTTGCGCCATCAGGTGTGTCGATGGCGCTGACGGTCATGGCTGTGGTGGTTTGTGCTTTCCAGTAACTTGCTTGGGTGGTATTCGCCTCCAGCGACTTGGGTGCGCAAATGCCTGCGCTGCAAGCGTTGGCACCTAAGCGCAGACGCAATTGGTCGTATTCGGCCATTGAGAGGGGGAAGAACGCATGCGTTTGCGTGGCATTGCCAGCGGTGTGGCGCAAGTTGGTCATGTTGACAGAGCCAACGATGTCGGCCACAGCGACAGGCAGCGCGGCTTCGACTTTTTGTTGCGTACGAAGCTGGTCCGCTTCGGCGTTCAGCAGCACGTCGTTCGCCCATAAGTTGCGCAAGGCTAGGAGCGTGGCGATGCTGGCGAGGGCGAGCATCACCATCAAGGTGGGCAAAGCAAATCCGTTGTGTTGTCTGAGATGTTTCAGGGCATCACTCCATCGCGGTTGCGCATGGCAATGACGCGTTTGAATGTGCGTCGCAAACGGCCATCTGCCACAGGCGCTTCGCCTTGACAGCCTTTGCTGCTGGAGTTGGGTTTGGTGTTGTTGACCGTGTTGATGCTCACCACGCGAAGGCACACCTCAATGGCCAGTACCTGCGACATGGCCGTGACTTGGTCTGCCGTTTTCCATTGGATGGTTTGTGTGCTTGGATTGGCCTCGGCGTAGCGCAGTTGAAAGTCTTCCACCCCTTCGGCCAAGGCTTGGTAGGTGCTGTTGTTCAGGTTCAGGTCTTTGCAGCTCAGTTCTTTGTTGGTGTTGAGCTTGTAGTCGTTGCGCACGGTTGGTTGAGTGCCGCCCGTGTTGCCTTGGCAGTCGATGGCGTTTAGTGCATGCCAATGGCCCAGCGTGACGCTTTCGACGTATTTGGTGCCATTGATGCCACTGAGTGCCGCTTGCCCAGCTTCTTCGCGACTTGAAACTTCAACGCTGATGCGCCCATCGATGTTGCTGGCAGGCTTGAGATACGCTGCCCCAGCCATTTGCACTTGCTCACGGATGTTGCGCAAGGCCATGCGTGCGTTGGCGTGTACGGCATCGGCAGCGGCCATGGCGGTCCACGTTTGTTTGCTGGTGCCGTAGACCGCAGTGGCTGCAGCGATCACCAGCAAGCCCAACGCCATGCCAATGAGCAGCTCGGGCAAGGTGTGACCGCGTTGCGACTGCGCAGGCAAGTGACGTCGGCTCATCGATCTGGCCTGAAGAACAAACGCCAACAGCTCATCTGCGCGGGGCAGGGCGGTGTGCCTGAGAGGGTGTCGGTGCGGTAGGTTTCGTTGGCGTCACGCCACGCGATGACGATGCCCCACCACGCGGGTGTGTCGGTCAAGGTGAACACGGCGGCATCTCCTTCGGGGAGTTGTGTTTGCAAGGTTTGTTGCAGTTGCTGCAAGTCCCAAGCGGCAAGCTCTTGGCGCGAACAAGCGGTGGCTGTGCAATCAGGTGGAGTCGTGGCGGTGCTCCCCCACGCTTTGGCATACATCGCGCGTTGCGGGGCATTCAAGCGCATGCGCTCTGCCAAGTCGTCGGCAATACCTGTGGCTGCCGAGCGCATGAGTTGCTGGCGTTGCAACACCAGGACCTGCTGGTGCATCCACAGCAAACCCAACACGCCAAACGCCAAGACCAGCAAAGCCATCAGTGCTTCAAGCAAAACAAAACCCTGCAGGCGCTTTAGCTGCATGACTCACCCGACTGCCAGCGTAAGCGACTGGCGCTGTTCAAACACAAGGTGTTGGCGATGCTGAGCGTGGCTTGCCGCGACTTGATGACCCAGTGGTCTCCCACAGAGCCGAGGTCACCCCGTTGGCTGATGTCGAGCGGGTCTGTTTTGGCAAACGTCACTTGCAGCGGCGTTTGCAGTTGAGAGGTTTGCAACACGCTTTGGTTGGCTTTGACAACCAGTTGCCATCCGCAACTCCAATCGCCGTCAGCCGATGTGGCCCATGTGCAATCGCGCAATCGAGACAGTTGCAAGGTCTCGCCACGTTGCAAGGCCCGCACGCGAGCGGTTTGTAAATCGTTCATCAGTTGATCGCGAGCGGCTTCTACTCGGCTGCGTTCTTGCAAGCGTTGCCAGCTGGGAATGGCGATGGAGGAGATGGCGCCGAGCAGGCCCAAACACACCAAGAGCTCCACCAGCGTGAAGCCTTGATGTGGATGTGTGTGTGGCGTAAAAAAACCTAGCGATTGCATGGCGCAAATGCTAGGTTTTGAAGAAGCGTCAGCGCATGGCTGAGACTCGAAAACTACTTGCGAACTTCGTCCACCAAGCTCTTGAAGTCGTCGATGTCTTCAAAGCTGCGGTACACGCTGGCAAAGCGGATGTAAGCGACTTTGTCGAGTTTTTTGAGTTCACGCATGACGAGTTCCCCAATGCGGGTGGAGGGCACTTCGCGTTGACCGAGTGCCAAAAGTTTTTCTTCGATGCGTTCGATGGCGTTGTCCACTTGCTCGGTGCTGACAGGGCGTTTGCGCAGTGCGAGACTCATGGATTCGAGGAGCTTGTTTCGTTTGTATTCGATGCGGCGACCGTCTTTTTTGACGATGTTGGGAAAGCTCACATCAGCGCGTTCGTAGGTGGTGTAGCGCTTTTCACAGGCGCCGCATTGGCGACGGCGGCGAATGGAGTCGCCGTCTTCGGACATGCGGGTTTCGACGACTTGGGTTTCTAGGTGGCCGCAGAAGGGACATTTCATGTGTTGTTCTCTCTTTTGCTTTTTTGTTGGCGGTGCTTTTGTGTGCTTTGTTTTGTGCTGTGCTCGCTGAGGGCATTTGGTATTGGCCGCTTCCTCATGCTGGAGTACCAGAAATCGTCAGCGGCCAATACCAAACACCCTCAGTCTGCGACGCACTTTGCTTCGCTCGCGCATTTCACTCGTGCCAGTAGTTCGGCCGAAGTTGCAACGCAACGAGCGAACCATTTCTAACCTCAAGCAGCGCGGGTTGTAGGTACGGCGGGTGATGATTTCTGTACCCAGCATGAAGAACCCGCCGTACCTACAACCCGTGCCCTCTCCGGCGTGAACTCTTCACGAACGAAAAACCTTCACAGCCAAAACAACCTAAAACAGAAGCGGACAAACAAAAACCCCCGACACAAAGGACGGGGGTGAATGGCAAGTTACTTGTAAACAGGAAACTTAGAAGTCAGCGCATGCACCTTGGCACGCACCGCCGCAATGTTCGCTTCGTCATGTGGGTTGTCCAACACGTCAGCAATCAAGTTGGCCGTGATGCGGGCTTCTTCGTCTTTGAAACCACGCGTCGTCATCGCAGGCGTACCGATACGCACACCGCTGGTGACGAATGGTTTTTCTGGGTCGTTGGGGATGGCGTTCTTGTTGATCGTCATGTGCGCAGCGCCCAAGGCAGCTTCGGCTTCTTTGCCGGTGATCTTCTTCGAGCGCAGGTCCACCAACATCACGTGGCTTTGTGTACCGCCGCTGACGATGCGCAGGCCGCGCTCGGTCAGGGTGTCGGCCACGATCTTGGCGTTCTTCACCACTTGGGCTTGGTAGTCTTTGAACTCAGGCTGCATGGCTTCTTTGAACGCCACGGCCTTGGCAGCGATGACGTGCATCAAGGGGCCGCCTTGCAGGCCTGGGAAGATGGCGCTGTTGATGGCTTTTTCGTGCTCGGCCTTCATCAAGATGATGCCGCCGCGTGGGCCGCGCAAGCTCTTGTGCGTGGTGGAGGTCACCACGTCGGCGTGAGGCACGGGGTTGGGGTATTGGCCAGCAGCGATCAAGCCAGCGTAGTGGGCCATGTCGACCATGAAGATCGCGCCAACTTCTTTAGCGATCTTGGCAAAGCGTGCCCAGTCGATGTGCAAGCTATAAGCAGAAGCACCAGCCACGATGAGCTTGGGTTTGTGTTCACGGGCTTTGGCTTCCATCGCTTCGTAGTCGATGGCTTCGTTGCTGTCTAAGCCGTAGGACACAACGTTGAACCACTTGCCAGACATGTTCAGGGCCATGCCGTGGGTCAAGTGACCGCCTTCGGCCAAGCTCATGCCCATGATGGTGTCACCGGGCTTCAAGAAAGCGAGGAACACAGCTTCGTTGGCCGATGCGCCGCAATGGGGCTGCACGTTGGCGGCGTCTGCTCCGAAGATGGTTTTGATGCGGTCGATGGCCAATTGCTCGGCCACGTCCACGAATTCGCAGCCACCGTAGTAGCGCTTGCCGGGGTAGCCTTCGGCGTATTTGTTGGTCAGTTGCGAGCCTTGGGCTTGCATGACGGCGGGGGAGGCGTAGTTTTCGCTGGCGATCAGCTCAATGTGGTGCTCTTGGCGGGCGTTTTCGGCCTGAATGGCGGCCCAAACTTCGGGGTCGGTTTGTTCGATCAAGATGTTGCGGTTGTACATACTGGCAGTCCTAGAAAAAGGTGGAGTTGTGGCTGCCCAGGCGAACGGCAAAACACCTCTGTAGAGAGAGGCTGCGCGCTTCCCAGTGGTCATACATCCACGTCAGCGGTATCGGGCAAGCCTGATACGCCTATCGCCAGTTGCGCGCGGGTAGAGTTTACCGCGCTTCAATCTCGGGATTTATTCGTCGTCGTCCTTGCCGAAGGGCGTTAAACGCTGTGCTTTTTCCCACAAGCTCTCCAAACGGGCAGTGGCCGCTTCGGCAGCGGTGGACGGCGGTGGGGTGATGGGCACTTTCACGCCTTTGGCGACTTGTTGCAAGCGGGCGTTTTCGGCCATGACTTTGCTGGCGTAGCCTTGGTCGTCTTTCATGTTGCCAGCGCCCACGTAGAGTTTGAGTCCGCCTTCGAGGCTACCGCCACGGCTGATGCACTCTTTGAGCACGTTGACGCCCACGCGCACATTGGCCACGGGGTCAAATGCGGCCAAAGAACCGCCAAAACCTTGGTATTTCTGTTCGTGGACCTTGGTCATGACTTGCATCAGGCCTTGGGCACCCACATTGCTTTGAGCAAAGGGGTTGAAGCCAGACTCAACCGCCATGACCGCCAAGATCAGGGTGGGTTCAATTTGGTTGCTGGGGCCCACGTCGTAAGCCTCTGCAACCAAGGCGCTCAAAGGCTCGGGCGCGACGCGGTATTTTTTGCTCAGCCAATAGGCCAAGTTGGCTTGTTGTTTGGGTAAGTCGCGGGGGTCGGTGGCCGTGGCGCGGTCGACCGCATCGGCGTCGGTGGCAATGCCGGTTTCGTCGTATTGGCGCTCTTGCAGCCAACTGATGACCTTGGCTTCGGTCACCACACGCAGGTCGGGGCGCACGGTCAGCGCCACGACAAAGAAAAAGATGGAGAGGCCCACCACGGCCAAACCGTTGTGAGAAATGGCAAAAAAGCCTTGAGCCACGTCGGCAGCAAAGGTACGTAGACCTAGCTGTAATCGGGTAAGCATGGGGATAGACATAAATTTATTAAGTAAGTAGTGGGCCAAATTTTAAAGCCTCGGCGACAATTACCCTTAATTTACTGTGAGCCCTACTTGTGACTGATTCTTCTAACAAACCCCTCGACCTCGCCGCCCTTGATGCTTTGACCGCTGGCGCCTTTACTGTTTCTACCTCTGCAGACCGCACCGCGCGCCTGCGCGATTGGTTGGCTGGCCAGCCAACCTTGGAGCAACTTCAAGCCGTTTTTGACGAAATGAGCCACCGCGACAAGGGTGCTGCCAAAGTGCTGCGCGAGAAACTGGACGAGCTGCGTCGCAGCAAAGACCAAGACGCCTTGATCGTGGAGTGGACCGCCAAAGGCGAAGCCTTGCGTGACGCGCCTAGCATCCATTTGGGCGACGCCATGGGTTGGCAGCGCGATGCAGCCAAAGCTGGTGCGCCTTTGTCTCGCGAGCCTTTAGCCGGTTTAAAGACCGCCTTGGCCGAGCGCGTGAAAGCGATTGAAGACCTGCAGCACCAAACCCAAGTGCAGCGTGAAGCTGCGGTGTTGTTGGCTCAGCGCATTGAAGTGCTGTCGACCAAGCCTTGGCAAGATGCGTTGGCTCAGCGCACGGCGTTGCAAACTGACCTGGATCGCTGGATTTCTCAAGCCCAGGCCTTGGCCGCCGATGCCCAATGGCCGAGCGTGGACGCCAAGTTTGCCCCTGCGTTGCAAACCAGTACCCAACAAGTGCAAGCCGTGTGGACCGCTTTCTGTGAAGCTTTGGCGCTGACTGAAGCCGCTGCTGCAGATGCTGGCGCACCTTTGCCCGCTGTACCCGCCTGGTCTGACCAAATTCGCGTGGCCCGTGGCGAAGTGTTGCCCCAAGCGGCAGCGCCCGTGAAAGCAGCTAAACCAGCTGCCTCTGGTGTGGATGCCACTCGCAAGATAAAGCCAACGGCCGACAAAGCCGTGGTGGACCAAAAGCGTTTGGAGCTGGCCATGCAAGCCGAGGCATTGTTCAAACCCGTGCCTTTGGCCAAGCCTGTGAAAGCCAAAACACCCAAAGCCGACAGCGCAGCACCCGTGCAAGAAGCCGTCGCTGTTGAGCATGTGGAGGTTGATGCTGTGCAGCCAGCGCCAGTAGACGTGACGGTGCTTGTTGACGCTGTGACGACTGAGGTGGCAAGTGCGCCAGAAGTTGCTGCTGAAGCGAGTGTCACAGAGGCCGCACCAATCGCCGAAGCGGCATCTGCCGAAAAACCAGCAGTCGCCAAAACCGAAGAAGTGGCCCGCATGCCCGCCATGGGCGGTCGCAAGATGCAAGAAACCTTGCGCAACCTGCGCGAGCAATGGAAAAAAATCGACAAAGAAGCCGCGCCCAACCCCGCGTTGTGGAAGCGCTTTGACAGCGCCTGCAACCGCGCCCACGACGTGGTGGACGCGTGGCTCAAAGAAGCCCGCGCCCAAACCACCGCACACAAAGCGCAGCGCTTGGCCTTGATTGAAGAAGTCAAAGCTTGGACCGCTGAGCATGCCAATGGCCCCGATTGGAAAGGCGTGGCACGCCAGTTGCATCAGTTCGCCCAACGCTGGCGAGAAAGTGGTCATCTGAGCGAAAAAATGTTTGCCGAATTGCAACCCGTTTGGAAGACGGTCATTCACGCCGCGCACGAGCCGCTTGAGGTGATGCAAAAAGCCAGCTTGGCCCGCCGCCATGCGCTGATTGCCGAAGCGCAAGCTTTGGGCGCTGCGCCAACCTTGCGCGTGGACGCCGTCAAAGCCTTGCAACAACGCTGGCAAGAAGAAGCCCATGCCGTGGTGCTCGACCGTAAGCAAGAACAAAAGCTGTGGGACGCCTTCCGTCAACCGATTGACGAAGCCTTTGCCCGCAAATCGTCGGTGCGTGAACAATCGCAAGCCGCGCTGACGCCGCACGACAAGGCTGTGCTCGATGCTGCCAAGGCATTGGAGTCGGCCACGGCCAAAGGCGATGCCTCGGCCATTCGCGCCGCCATGCAAGCGCTGGAGCAAATTGCACGCGGTGAAGTGGTGACCCCAGTGGCTACACCTGTTGAAATCGCAACTGCGCCTGCTGACCAAGCGACAGCTACTGCTCACGCCGATGTGACCGCCGAGAACGCTGAGTCTGTTGTAGACGCTTCAACCTCGGATGAGGCTGCTGAGCCGGTTGCCGATACCGCCCCCGTCAAGCCCAAAGCCGCACCACGCCCTGTGGTGGCTGTGCGTGGCGATGACCGTCCAGGCCAAAAACGAACCGAAGCGGCACCTGCTGCGCGTGGTCGAGATGGCAAGCCCAGTGGCAAGTTTGGCGAAAAACCAGGCTTTGGCCGCGATGGCAAACCGTCACGCGATGGTGGTCGCGAGGGCTTTGCACCACGTGGTCCACGTTTGGGGGACACAGCTTTCCGCGCTCAGCGCTTTGCTTTGGAGTCGGCACAAGACGCTTTGCGTCGCTTGGCTGCACACGCCCACGGCGAGGTGTTGACCCAACTCATGCACGCATGGGAAAAGCGCGATGCAGCGCAATTGCCCGCCGCGCAAGCCATTGGTAGCAAGCTGAGCCCTGCGCAACGCACGCAATGGGCGCAAGCCTTGGCGGCACAACCGCAAGGCGAGGCAGTCACGCCTTTGCTGCGCTTGGAAGTCGCGGCTGATTTGCCAACACCTGCCGCACAAATGGATGCGCGCCGTGCTTTGCAGTTGCAAATGCTCACGCGTCGCAACGACCCATCGCCACAAATGACATGGGCTGCTGATGCGGCACAAGTGCTGGGTGGTGCGTATGACGAAGCGGCTGCGCGTCGTTTGCAAGCCGCGCTCAAGGTTTTGCTCAAGCGTTAAATAAGCGCCGCAAAATGTGCAAAAGCGAAAACGGTGCTGCGAGGCGCCGTTTTCGCTTTTGGGTGATGTCTTAACGAAGGTCCTAGTGTTTGTTAGTCGGTGCTTAAAGGCAGCCGACATAAGCCATGTGTCGGGCTCTGGGCTTGCGCACGCAACCAGCACAGAGCTTCAAGGCGAGGCGGTTTGGCATCGGCATGCCAGTCGCTGAGCACCCAGCGGCTCAGTCCTTGGCCCAAGTCGTGTTGAGCCGGTTTGTGGGTGTGGCCATGAAGAAGCACTTGGGCGTCTACGGCTTTCAGCCAGTCAATAGCGGCTTGGGTGTCCACATCGGCGTAATCAGCAAGGGGTTGGCTGTGTTTACGCGCTTCGCTTTGTGTACGAATGCTGCGTGCATAGGCTTGGCGTTCGGCCAAGGGCGTTGCCAAAAATGAGATTTGCCATTCGGGTTGCCGCACTTGGGCACGAAATGCCAAGTAGTCGTGGTCGTCTAAACACAGAGCATCACCGTGGCTGAGCAAGATGCGTAGGTGTTTTGAATTGCCAGCATTGCAGCCAAGGTCTAGCACGGCGGGGTCGTTCAGTTCTTGCATGCCCGTGGTTTTGAGCAAATCTTGGCCGACCAAAAAGTCGCGGTTGCCACGCATGAAAAACACAGGCATGCGCTGCGCTGTAGCTTTGAGTATGGCCACGCATTGCAAGGCAAAGGCGTCTTGGGTGTCGTCACCCACCCACACCTCAAACAAGTCACCCAAGATGAAGAGGGCATCTGCAGGCGTGTGCGCCATGTGTTGAGCCCACGCCTCGAAAGTGGCGGGTTCGCTGACGTCTAAGTGCAGGTCTGAGATGAAGTCGACGCGCTGCCACTGCTGAGGCACTTGCAAGCTGGGTACAGGCTGGGGCAGCAAAGGTGGCGTTGACATGGGTGAAGCAGCCTGAAGTCAGTGCGGAGTAGGTTGCAGCGCGACTTCAGGCAAGCGGTGGCAAAGCTGCTTGGGCTTAGAGGGCAACTGCTTTTTCGATGACCACGTCTTCTTTTGGCACGTCGTCATGAAAGCCTTTGCGGCCAGTTTTGACGGCGGCGATTTTGTCGACCACGTCATTGCCACTCACCACTTTGCCAAACACGGCATAGCCCCAGCCTTGCATGCTGGGTGCTTTGTGGTTCAAAAAGTCGTTGTCCGCCACGTTGATGAAGAACTGGGCTGTGGCCGAGTGTGGGTCAGACGTGCGGGCCATGGCCAGCGTGTAGTGGTTGTTTTTGAGGCCGTTGTTGGCTTCGTTCTCAATCGGTGCGTCGCATTCTTTTTGCGTCATGCCAGGTTCGAACCCGCCGCCTTGCACCATGAAGCCTGGGATCACGCGGTGAAAAATGGTTTTGTTGTAGTGACCTTTGTTCACGTAGTGCAAGAAGTTCTCGGTGCACTTGGGCGCTTTTTCAGCGTCGAGCTCGATGGTGATGACGCCTTGGTCCAAGATGTGCAGTTCGACTTGTGGGTTGCTCATGGTGTGTTTCCTTAAATGAAATGAGATGTCGACGCGTGCTTAAAGCACGTTGGCCGATTGAATGACGATGGGCGTGCGTGGCACATCAGACGGGAATGGGCCGCCAAAGCCTGTTTGCACGCTCTTGATTTTGGTGATGGTGTCCATGCCGGAGACCACTTTGCCAAACACGGTGTAGCCAGGTTGTTGGGGTGTTGGATCGAGAAACCCGTTGTCCATGACGTTGATGAAAAACTGCGAGGTGGCTGAGTTGGGTACATTGGTGCGTGCCATGGCGATGGTGCCCACGGTGTTGCGTGGGCCGCCTTTGGCCAAGGCTTCGCGGCCTTCGTGCTCAACCGGTGGGCGTGTGCGGCGCTCGATGTAGCGCTGATCGTAGCCACCGCCTTGCACCATGAAGTTGCCAATGACGCGGTGGAAGATGGTGCCGTCGTAATGTTTGTCGCGCACGTATTGCAAAAAGTTGTCCACCGTTTTTGGGGCTTTGTCTGGATAGACCTCGACCACGAATTCACCCGCATTGGTGACGAACTTCACACGGGGGGCGTCTTGGGCGATGGCGGTTTGGGCCAAGCCCACAAAGGCGAGGGCGCAAAAGCTGGCTTTGCAAAGTGCGCGGCGGGACAATGTTGCAAGTGTCATGGTTTGTCTTGAGTGAGGTTGAGTACAGGGGTGAGGCGTTCTATCTTTTGGGCAATGTCACGTTGTTTGGGCTCAACGCTCAAAGAACGCTCATACGACTGGCGAGCCATGTTGACCAACAAATCACCCATGTTTTCATGAGCGGCGGCGTAGTTGGGGTTATCACGCAAGGCTGCATCCAACGATGCTTTGGCGCTCGGGTAGTCGCCCTTGGCCGCGTAGAGCACACCCAAGTTGTTGTGCGGTTCCGCCAGCTCTGGAAACTCTTGCGTCAGATCGACGTAGATCTTCATTGCCATGTCGGGTTGGCCGAGTTGCTCAAAGATAAAACCTTGCCAAAACCGCATTTGGGGGTCGCGTGGGTTGGTGGCTAAACTTTTGTTGACCACCACCAAGGCTTGGGCGTATTTGGCTTGGCGCAGCAGTTTGCGCACATCATTGTGTGGTGTGCTGATGACGGTGGGGAGGGTCGATTGACCTGGTTGCCACTCCAAAGCCTCAACGCTTTGAGCTTGGCTAGTACCTACTGACGTGCCAACCAGCGCCAAACTCAGTGCGATGAAACGCAAGCTGTGGCTTGCTATAAGGGCGGGTGTACGGCGTTGGGAGGCTTTAAACCACGCCAATGGCTGGGCTTTAGAGGGGGCGTGAGGGTTTGTCATGTGCTTTGTATACTGGAGGCATTGTAAAACAGAGGGTCTTAAGACTCTTTGGCTTTCACCTCATTACCGACCCTTCATTGCGGTCTTCTCTCGATTCATTCATGACGCTTCGCATTCACAACACGCTCACGCGTGCGCTGGAAGATTTTTCGCCGCTAGAACCTGGACACGTTCGTATGTACGTGTGCGGCATGACTGTGTACGACTTGTGCCATTTGGGCCATGCCCGTTCGATGGTGGCGTTTGACGTGGTGCAACGTTGGCTCAAAGCCAGCGGCTACCGCGTGACCTATGTGCGCAACATCACCGACATTGACGACAAGATCATCAAACGCTCACTGGAAAATGGGGAAACCGTGCGCGGTTTGACCGATCGCATGATTGACGCGTTGCACCAAGACGCCGATGCCCTCGGAATCGAGCGCCCCACGCACGAGCCCCGCGCCATGGACTACGTGCCCCAAATGCTGTCGATGATTGGCACGTTGCAAAACAAAGGCTTGGCCTACCAAGCCAGCAATGGCGATGTGAACTACGCCGTGCGCAAGTTCGCGGGCTACGGCAAGTTGTCGGGCAAATCGTTGGACGAGTTGCAAGCGGGCGAGCGCGTGGCTGTAGATGACGGCAAGCAAGACCCGTTGGACTTTGTTCTGTGGAAATCAGCAAAGACTAGCGAGCCTGACGAAGTGAAATGGGCCAGCCCCTTCGGTGCAGGGCGTCCGGGTTGGCACATTGAGTGTTCAGCCATGAGCTGCGAAATGTTGGGTCAAAGCTTCGACATCCACGGCGGTGGCGCTGACTTGCAGTTTCCGCATCACGAAAACGAAATTGCCCAAAGTGAAGGCGCGAACGGTCAAAAGATGGCCAGCGTGTGGATGCACAACGGTTTCATCAACGTGGACAACGAAAAAATGTCCAAGAGTTTGGGCAACTTTTTCACCATCCGTGATGTGCTCAAAGAATTTGATGCTGAAACCGTGCGTTTCTTTGTGGTGCGCAGCCATTACCGCAGCCAGCTTAACTACAGCGATGTGCATTTGAACGACGCCCGTGGCGCGTTGAAGCGCCTGTACACCGCGTTGGGAACGGTTGCCCCTGCTGAGGTGACGATTGACTGGGCTGAGCCACATGCTGCGCGCTTCAAAGCCGCGATGGACGACGACTTTGGCACACCCGAAGCCGTGGCGGTGTTGTTTGAACTGGCCAGCGAAGTCAACCGCACGCAATCGGCGCAGACCGCTGGCTTGCTCAAAGCCTTGGGCGGCGTGTTGGGTTTGTTGCAAGACGACCCCAAAGCGTTTGCCCAAGCGGGGGCGAGTGTGGACGAAGATGCCATTCAAACCCAAATCACCGCCCGTGCAGCTGCCAAAGCGGCCAAGAACTTTGCCGAAGCAGACCGCATTCGCCAAGCCTTAGCCGCCGATGGCATCGTGCTCAAAGACTCGCCCACAGGCACCACTTGGGAGCGTGGCTAAGTGATGATGAGCAAGGACAAAGTCATCATCGCCACGCCCGAGTATTGGGCGGAGGCGTGCAAGCACCTGATGAAAAAAGATCGGGTGATGAAGCGTCTTATTCCGCAGTTTGGAGAGGCTTCCCTACAGTCGCGTGGGGATGCGTTCGTCACGCTGGCGCGCAGCATCGTGGGTCAGCAGATTTCGGTCAAGGCGGCGCAAACGGTGTGGGACCGTTTCGCGTTGTTACCACGCAAAATCACGCCTGCTAATGTGCTCAAGCTCAAGGTGGACGACATGCGGGCGGCAGGTTTATCGGTTCGTAAGGTGGAATACATCGTCGATTTGGCCCTGCACTTTGACAACGGTGCTTTGCATGTGAAGAAGTGGTCCGAGATGACGGACGACGCCATCATTGAAGAACTGGTGGCCATTCGTGGCATTGGCCGTTGGACGGCTGAGATGTTTTTGATCTTTCACCTCATGCGTCCTAACGTGTTGCCGCTGGATGATGTGGGCTTGATCAATGGCATCAGCCACAACTATTTTTCAGGTGAGGCGGTCAGTCGCAGCGAGGCCCGAGAGGTGGCTGCGGCATGGGCGCCCTATTGCAGTGTGGCGACTTGGTATATTTGGCGCTCGCTAGATCCGCTGCCAGTGGAATACTGAACAGCTAAGGAGTAATTAATTTTGGCTAAAAAAACTTTCCTCGACTTTGAACAACCGATTGCTGAACTCGAAGGCAAAATTGACGAGCTGCGCTACGTGCAAAGTGAGTCAGCAGTTGATATTTCAGACGAGATTGAGCAGCTCAGCAAGAAAAGTTTGCAGCTGACCAAAGAAATTTACAGCGACCTCACACCTTGGCAAATCACCAAGATTGCCCGCCATGCGGAGCGTCCCTACACGCTGGACTACATCAACGACATCTTCACTGACTTCGTGGAAATGCATGGTGATCGCCACTTTGCCGATGACATGAGCATCGTGGGTGGCTTGGCCCGCTTCAATGGCAACGCTTGCATGGTCTTGGGCCAGCAAAAAGGTCGCGATACCAAAGAGCGTGCCTTGCGTAACTTTGGCATGAGCAAGCCCGAGGGCTACCGCAAAGCCCTGCGTTTGATGAAGACAGCCGAAAAGTTCAAACTGCCTGTGTTCACCTTTGTGGACACACCCGGTGCTTACCCCGGCATCGATGCCGAAGAGCGCAGCCAGTCGGAGGCGATTGGTCGTAATATTTTTGAAATGGCCCAACTCGAAGTGCCGATCATCACCACCATCATTGGTGAAGGTGGCTCAGGCGGCGCGTTGGCCATCAGCGTGGCTGACCAAGTGTTGATGCTGCAGTATTCGGTGTACTCGGTCATCAGCCCTGAAGGTTGTGCCTCGATTTTGTGGAAAACCTCTGACCGTGCCGAAGACGCAGCCGAAGCCTTGGGCATCACTGCGCATCGCCTGAAGGCTTTGGGTTTGGTCGACAAAATCGTGAACGAGCCCGTGGGTGGCGCTCACCGCGACCCCAAGCAAATGTCGGCTCAACTCAAACGCGGCTTGAACGACGCATGGCGCCAAGTGACAGACATGAAGGTCAAAGAGTTGCTCGACAAGCGCTACGAGCGTCTGCAAAGCTATGGCCGTTACACCGACACCAAAGCTGAACGCTAATTTCCCCTCGCTGGACGCGCTACAGCATTTAGGCCTATTCGCCGTTGCGCTCAGCGGAGGGGCTGATTCCACCGCCTTACTCATTGCCTGTGCCACCCGTTGGCCGGGCAGGGTGCATGCTGTGCATGTGCATCACGGCTTGCAAGCGGCGGCGGATGGTTTTGAAGCGCACTGCGTGGTCTTGTGTGAGCGCATGCAGGTGCCACTGGTGGTGCAGCGTGTGAACGCCGCGCACGTCGCAGGCGAAAGCCCAGAAGACGCTGCTCGCCAAGCGCGCTACCGTGCGTTGGCCGAGGCGCTGAAAAACAACTGGGGCGGGCAAATCCAACATATGGTTTTAGCCCAACATGCGGATGATCAAGTGGAGACTTTGTTGTTGGCGCTTTCGCGTGGCGCAGGGTTGCCTGGCTTGGCATGTATGCCCGCCGTCGTTGAGCGCCATGGTGTGACCTATCACCGTCCTTGGCTGGATGTGCCAGGGCTCGTCTTGCGTGATGCACTCAAGGCAGCGGGTGAAGTGTGGGTCGAAGACCCCACGAATACCGACACACGCTACACGCGTAACCGCATTCGTGCAGAGCTATTGCCTGTGATTGCGCACGCGTTTCCTGCGTTCAGGCAAACCTTTGCGCGCAGTGCTGCTCACGCAGCTCAAGCACAAACGCTGTTGCAGGAAGTCGCTGAACAAGATTTGAAGCAAGTGGGGCATCCACCTGCGATCAAAGCCCTGCAACAACTGAGTGAGGCTCGGCAATCGAATGTATTGCGACACTGGCTGGCACTAGAACACTCACAAGCTAGTGCAGCTCAGTTGCAAGCATTGCTCGTGCAAATCAAAGCCTGCACGACGCGCGGCCATCACATCGACATCAAGGTGGGGCGCGGGTTTGTGCGGCGCGATGGCGCAGTGCTGCGTTGCTACAATCTGTAGGTTTTTTTGCCCATAACACAACAGTTTTAAAGAAATATGGCATTGATTGTTCATAAATACGGCGGCACGTCGATGGGCTCGACAGAGCGCATCCGCAACGTCGCCAAGCGCGTGGCCAAGTGGGCCCGTGCGGGCCATCAAATGGTGGTGGTTCCTTCCGCGATGAGCGGAGAGACCAACCGTTTGCTCGGCCTTGCCAAAGAATTGGCCCCCTCCAAAGCCGACTCGGCCTACAACCGCGAACTCGACATGCTGGCCTCGACAGGCGAGCAAGCATCTTCTGCGCTGTTGGCCATCGCGTTGCAAGCTGAAGGCCAGCCTTCGGTCAGCTACGCGGGCTGGCAAGTGCCGATCCGCACCAACAACGCTTACACCAAAGCACGCATCGAGTCGATTGACGATGTGCGTGTGCGTGCAGATTTGGACGCAGGTCGTGTGGTCATCATCACGGGCTTCCAAGGCAAAGACGAGAACGACAACATCACGACTTTAGGCCGTGGCGGCTCTGACACCTCGGCTGTGGCCGTGGCTGCAGCGCTCAAAGCCAAAGAGTGTTTGATTTACACCGACGTTGATGGTGTGTACACCACCGACCCTCGGGTAGTGCCCGAAGCGCGCCGTTTGCAAACGGTAAGCTTTGAGGAGATGTTAGAGATGGCATCTTTGGGCAGCAAAGTTTTGCAAATTCGCTCGGTCGAGTTTGCCGGTAAATACAAGGTGCCGCTGCGCGTGTTGTCCAGCTTCACCGCGTGGGACATTGACATCAACGAAGAAGCTAAATCAGGCACGTTGATCACCTTTGAGGAAGACGAAAAAATGGAACAAGCAATCGTATCGGGCATCGCATTCAACCGCGATGAGGCCAAAATTTCTGTGGTTGGCGTGCCCGACAAGCCAGGCATTGCGTACCAAATCTTGGGCGCTGTGGCCGAAGCCAACATCGAAGTGGACATGATCATCCAAAACATCAGCAAGGATGGCAAAACAGACTTCAGCTTCACCGTTCATCGCAACGATTACGCTCGTACCGCCGATTTGTTGAAAGACAAAGTGTTGCCAGCCTTGGGCGCAACAGATGTGCAAGGCGATACCAAGATCTGCAAAGTGTCTATCGTCGGTATCGGCATGCGTAGCCACGTGGGTGTGGCCAGCAAGATGTTCCGCTCATTGAGCGAAGAGGGCATCAACATTCAAATGATCTCTACGTCTGAAATCAAAACATCGGTGGTGATTGACGAGAAATACATGGAACTCGCTGTGCGCGCGTTGCATAAAGCTTTCGATTTGGATCAGTCCGCAGCCTAAGTTAGGGCATAATACGCACCTGCTGGAAACGTGACCGAGTGGCCGAAGGTGCTCCCCTGCTAAGGGAGTATGGGGTGTAGAGCCTCATCGAGGGTTCGAATCCCTCCGTTTCCGCCAGCTAGTTTGAGCCCCTGAGTAATCAGGGGCTTTTTCTTTGGAAGCCCCACACCGTGCGGGCTTGCGCCGAGCGATCACTTTCTCTGAATTCCAAATTTCGCCATTTCAGAGCTGATTAGGGCCCATTTCTCCCCGTATTCTCAGAAGCCGTTTCAGGCAGTCCATACTTTCACTGGCCCCTTTCTCTGTTTGAGCAATGACTAAGGGCGCCGCAGCGCCCTTTATTTCGTCTTCTGAGTGGGGCTACTTTTCGGGTACCCCAAGCAGTTTTCTTTGTTCACTCCAGTCTGCGGGCAGTGGCAAATGGCGGATGAGTTTTTTAGCGGTCAGTTGGGGAGGGTGCTCCCCCTTGGAAATTCGCTCAACGATGTCTGGTGCCAGCATGGCCATTAGCAAAAGCCTAGAGACGTAGTTCACAGTGACTTCCTCCTCTTTAGCAATCATGGCCAAGCTATCTGCATCACCCTCCCTGAGACGTTTGAACCAAATGTGACCTCGTGCAATCAAGGCAAGCAGCTTGAGGTCTGGTTTGCGAACTTGGTCTTCTGGTCCATTCACGATTAATCGCATGGCCATGCCGCATCGCTTGAGTTCCACAGGAACTGAGATCCAAAATGACTCGTCACTGCCCTCTGCGTTAGTTAGAACCGATGGCTTGATTCCAATTTCGACTTTGTCCTGATGTATCACTACTTCGTTCAAAATCTTGTTCAAGGTCTCAATCGGAGAGCTCTGGAGATTCAGAGCATGCTGCTTTGCGAATTCCAAGGTCGCTTTGATGTCCGTACTGCCATAGTCCCCATCTTGGGTTGAGCCCAGCCAGTCCAAAAGCCTTGCGTCATCAGTCAGAAATGATTTGAGCCCCTGAAGTACGGCTCCTTCGAGTTCATTTGCGGGGATACGGAATCCATCCATATCTTCAGCCGATCCTTGGTGAAGTTCATTGCTCACGTAATAGCGATATCTGCGTTTGCCTTTTTTCGAATGGGTCGGTGTGAGGTGACATCCATTTGAATCAAACACGAGTCCTGCTAGCAAGCTTGGATTCATAGCGTTCTTGCGATTGCGATATGACTGCAGATTCGCCGCCAATCGTTCTTGTACGGCATGCCATATTTCTGAAGAAATCAGGGCAGGGTGGTTGCCGGGGAAGACTTCATCTTTGTGAACAATCTGTCCGATGTAGACAGGGTTACTTAGAATTTTGTAGAGGTGACCACGACTGAACTCTCTATTGCCCATCGCTCCTTCGCGCTTGGTTGTTCGAGCAGGTGTTTTCCAACCCCGCGCATCCAACTCATCCTTAAGCTGTCGCACACAACCCATGTCCAAATACAGCTTGAAGATCTCACGAATTCGGCTGGCATCTTCTTCATGAATACACAAAGCCCTATCTTTAGGTAAGTACCCGATGGGAGCTAAACCGCCCATCCAAATGCCTCGGCGCTTTGATGCTGCAATCTTGTCCCGAATGCGTTCAGCAGTCACCTCCCGCTCAAACTGAGCAAATGACAACAGCACGTTTAAGGTCAACCGTCCCATAGAGGTGGTTGTGTTGAATTGCTGAGTCACAGAAACAAACGACACGCCGTATTCATCAAACAACTCTACAAGCTTAGAGAAGTCAGCCAATGATCGAGTCAAACGATCGACCTTGTAGACCACGATGACTTTGATGCGTTTAGCTTTGACATCAGCGAGTAATTGCTGAAGGGCAGGGCGATCTGTATTTCCGCCTGAGAATCCCCCGTCGTCATAGATGACTGGTGAATTAACCCACCCTAGAGAGCGCTGACTCACTATGTAGGCTTCGCAAGCTTCACGCTGTGCGTCTAATGAGTTGAAGTCCTGCTCGAGCCCATCTTCTGATGACTTGCGCGTATAAATCGCGCAGGGGATTGAACTCACTCTTGTGACTGCTTTGGTCATGGCTTCAACCCAAAGAAAAGTGGCCCTGACCAAGCAGTGCCTGTGATCTCCCTAGCGATCGCACTAAGGCTGGAGTAGGTCTTACCTTGATGCTCAAAGCCTTTGACCAGAACAGTTACCTGATGAACCTTGCCTTGCCACTCTCGCATGAGGCGAGTGCCTGGGCTTAGTGTGATCAGTGGCGTTGTCTGTTTGAGGTATCGAGATAGGCGAGTGGCTCCGATTGAGCCTTTCCAATGACTGTTAGCTTGCATCTGTTCATGCCATGACAAAGCTAATTGAATCAGTTTGTACTGAATGTGCTTAGGTACTTGGCTGCCAAATGCTTTTGCCCACCGCTGGTCGAGTTCGATTCTTTTCGATCGCATCTCCATCACGGTACTCATGATGCTTTGGCTTCCGTGATTCGGTAAGTGCGTGTGCCGTTCGGCCCAGACACATTACTCACAACGTTGAGACCAAGACGCTTCTTAAGGGCGCCGCTGATGATGCCTCTGACCGTATGTGGCTGCCAGCCGGTGAGGAGCATCATTTCCTCAATCGTGGTGCCGGTTTTCTTTTTAAGTAGCTCGATCAGTTGAGATTGTTTGCTTTGTTGTTTTGCAGGCGGTTGAGCCGTGGCTGACCTCTTTGCTTTTATGGGGGCTGAGGTTTTGGTTTTCATGGGTACTCCTATGGAATCTCACGCAACCATTGCGTGGTTCAGGTAGTACCGCTCTGTTTCCGATATGTATCAACTCAATTCTTTGAATAGTCGCTTATGTGCGACTGTTTTCCTCGGCCGAGGCATTCAAAGATCCCCGTAAAACAAGAGTAGTCTGATATTTACTAACGACTACTTTGCAGCGTGAGCAGTCGTCCAGGAGTGAGCCGACTAAGTCCGGTCTCCAACCGCAAGCGGATGCTTGAGTGGGCCTGCGCGACAGGCTCCTGTGAATTCTCCTTCGACAATCTTCAAATTTGATTGGAACCTACCGAGTTCGATGTATCTGACTCCGTGACGTTCAAAGAGAAAACGCCTCGAACCAGAAAATCAGTAAGTACCTTTGCCGCTCTGATCTTGATCTTGAACATTGGCAGCGGCTTGCCCTCAATTTGGTCGAAATAGGCCTTCGCTTTTTCCTCGTCAACCGTCTCCCTAAGGTCGTCAAAGCGCCCGTACTCGTTGAGGTTGACCTCGGTCACATGCGCGTTCAGCAGGACAGCAAGCTTGGCGGCATCCACGCCAAGCGTCGCAACGATGGCCTCAAAGTCCCTGTTCTTCGCCCTTGCCTTGTAGTCCACCAGATAGTCCCGGAAGGTCCGTTCTGGGTCGATCTGCACATCGCCACGCTGGATGTCGTGCAAGAAGATCTCGGCGAACTTTTGGTCCTCCTGCGAGAGCGACGTGAACGACCGGTGCAGCTCTGCCAAGGTCGCCTCCATTGACAGACCATCGCCGCTCTGCAGCTCCTTGAGATATTTGGCAAAGCGCGAGTTCATGTAGTCCGCATCGATCTTGCCGGTGTCGATCTCGGTGATGTGGCTGTCGATGTCGAAAGGAATGCTCTCGCCCGCACCGCCGCCACTAGTACCCAGCTCCTTGTAGCGCTGCAGCAGCGTCAGGTACTGAAGCTTCGTGATGGTCACCGCAACCGACTGTTTGGGCTGGGTGTCGAATTCGTAGACCGACTGGTCCCAGGTGAAACCCTGAATCTTGGCGGCTTCCAGGATGGCATTGAACCGGTTGAACTGCTTCGCGAAGGCCGCCCGGGCCGCCAAGTCGTCAGGCAGCTTGGCAAAGTCGGCAACGCCCGCCGCGCTGAAGATCACGCTGATCTCGGCGAAGCAGTCGTTCAAACGCTCCAGGTTCCGGGGCAACTGGTCGGCAAAGAGGCCAATGGACTTGTCGCCGGAGTACAGCTTCACCGCCGCATCCACGTTGCGCGTCATCGTGTGCGGCTTGCGGTAGTAGCGGACCGTGCCAAAGGGCTTGTCCGGCCCGAACAGCCGGTTGGTGCGCGAGAACGCCTGGATGATGTTCTCGTACTCCAGCAGCTTGTCGCAGTACAGCGTGTTGACCCACTTCGAATCGAAACCAGTGAGCATCTGGTTCACCACGATCAGCAGATCGAGTCTTTTCTCGGGCTCGGCTTCGATACGGAGGTAGGGCGCCTTGTGGGCCAGTCGTGCGGCCAAGTCCTTCTTGAAGTTCGCATGGGTGCCCATGTCGAACTTCTGCCCATAGTTGGCGTTGTAGTCCTTGATGATCTCTTCCAGCCCGGCGGCCTTGAAGACCGGATCGGTACCGCTGGTGTCGTCATCGCTGATGTGCGGATCGAACAGCGCGGTGATCTTCAGCGTGGGGCATTGCACCTTCATCAGGCGGTAGTAGGTGATCGCCTCGGTGATGCTGCTGGTAGCAAAGATGGCGTGAAACTTCCCGCTCTGGCTCAGCACCTCCCAGTTGTCAGCGATGTCCTTCAACACCGCTTGACGGTGCTCGTCACGCTCATACTGGACGTTCGGCAGGTGGTCTTCAATGCCGCGCTGGTACTTACCTGTCGCATCGCGATGGCCCGCCATCGGCACCTCTTTCATGTACCGGTTGAAGACCTTCTTCTTGGCTGGATCCGCCAGCGCTTCAGCCACGGTCGCCGCCTTGGCCTTCTCCAGCGCCACCGCCTGCCGAAGGTCACGGTCGCGGTAGGTCAGAACCTGGTAAGGGTCGAAGCCCAGCACGTTCTTGTCGCGGATGCCATCGGCAATGCTGTAGCGGTGCAGTTCGTCCCCAAAGACATCTGTCGTGGTGTTGTCCTTCCGTACGTTTTCCTTGTGGATGGGCGTGCCGCTGAAGCCAAAGAACACAGCGCCCGAGAAGCTCGCCTTGATGTCGGCCAGCATGTCGCCGAAGGTGGAGCGGTGGCACTCGTCCACGATGAACACGATGCGCTTTACGCGCATGGTCTCCAAGTCGTGCGCCTTCAAGCCGTCCGCGTCGTCCGTGATCCGGCTCATCTTCTGGATGGACGTGACGATGAGCGTGTCGGCGGGCGCGGTGCTCTTCAGGGTCTTGACGAGCACACCGGTGTTCTCTGTGGCCTGCACCTGGTTACTGTCACCGGCAAAGTCCCGATAGGCCTTCAGCGTCTGCGTGCCCAGTTCTACCCGGTCCAACAAGAACACCACCTTGTCAGCGTCCTTGGAGTTGGCGATGAGCTGAGCCGACTTGAAACTCGTCATGGTCTTGCCCGAGCCCGTGGTGTGCCAGATGTAGCCGCCCAAACGGTTCGGGTTCTTCCAGTCGGTCTTTGCCACCTTATCGGAAATGGCGTGGGCGGCGTAGTATTGGTAGCTGCGCATCACCTTCAGTACGCCGTCAGCCTCGTCGGCCACGGTGTAGAAGCCGATCAACTGGTGCGCCATCGGAATGGACAGCAAGCTGGAGGTGAAGCTCTTCCAGTTGTTGATGGTCTCGTTGTTGAAGTCGGCCCAGTGGAAGGCGTAGTCCTTGTTGAACTTGCCGTCCGGCCCGGGGTTGGCGAAGTACAGCGCCTCCTCCGGTTCCATCGCCACAAAGATCTGAACCAGCGAGAACAGCCCAGTGAACACACCCTCGCGTGCGTACTTCTGGATTTGGTTGTAGGCCTGGCTGACCGGCACACCGCTCTTCTTCAGCTCAATGTGGATCATCGGCATGCCATTGATCAGCAACAGCAGGTCGCCGCGGCGGTCATGTTGCATCTCAGAGGCGCGGGCGTAGCGCGGCTGCTGTGCGATCTGGTAGCGGCTTTGACCCGCGGCAATCTCGTGTCGGTCGTAGACCTTCAGGCTAACCTCTTTGCCGAAGTGCAGTGTGTCGGCCGGGTTGTCCCGCGTGATGGACACCGTCTTGCCATTAATAAAACCGTTCAGTCTCAGCGGTGTGCGCAGGGCAGTGATCTGCTCCATCACCTGCTGCATCTCGCTGTCGGTCAGCGGGACCTCGTTCAGTCGGTCCTTGCTGCGATTGTTCTCGAAGAGGATCTGCTTCCAGTTCGCCAACAGGTCTGCCTCGCTGGGGCATTTGATGACCGCCAACTCACCCCAACCGCGTTGGCGTAGCTCGTGAATGACAGCGGCTTCGAAATCAGATTCTTTGGCAAAGGTGGTCATAGATGGGGCGCAGCCTCAGGCGAACATGCTTTTCTCGCAGGCCCACTTCACCTGCTGTAGCTTCTTGATCTGGTGGGAGTGCAGAAGAATGAGCTCATCGACAGAGCGGAAGAAGGCGGCGATCCGCATTTGCTCGCGCAACTCCGGAAAGCAAATAGAAACCGATGAAATGTCCGCCGTCCTGACATGGACCACGGTCTTTCCTTGAGCTCTCCTAGCCAAATCGTACTTGGGCTGTCCATTCGAGAGAGCCAGAGCCAAGAAATACGGATCCAATTTGTCGCAAGGGTTGATGATGTTCAGATCACCACCGATGATGACTCCACTTTGAGTAAGCGCGGAAGCCCTAGCGATATCCTCAGAGGTTTCGCCTGAGGCGGGCACTATCACCTCGTTACCTTTGCTTTTGACCGCCCCCTTCCGATCATTAACAAACGTGTCCACCTGAGTGATGGCAGTTTGATAGTCCGTATAGAGCCTGCCGTAAAGCACGATAGGGGTGCCTGACGCCTTGAGGTCACCTTTGGAAAACCCGGACCCTTTGGCGAAGGTGCCGAGTCTCTTCATTTCCTCGGTTGACCAAGTTCCTGAGAAGCCGCCAAAACGAGCCTCCGGCGCTTTGGCTCCAGGCTTCGGAAACATCTTTTGAATCATCGCCAACCTAAGCGCAAGCAGCTTCTCGTACCTGCGACGATGAAGGGAAGCAAGCTGATCGAGATTTCGAAAGACCTGGACGATACGACTCTGCTCCTGAATATCAGGAAGGATCACACTTCGCTTCTTCCAGTCGTCGGCATCGAAAAACAGCTTCTCAATATCCACGCCATACGAGCTCAGAAAGAACTTCTTGCGCATCGCTGGCAGACTCGCAAGGATGGTGAGGAACTCTGTGAGGAGCTTCTCACTGTCGATGGCAGTCAGATACTCGTTCGACACGATGGCGCCATCCAAGGCCGGTGGCACGATACCCGTCGCCCCGTGGACCACCTGACGCTTGGAAACGACGAAGTCACCCGCCTTTAGCTCGGCGTAGTTCTTCACCAGTATCTCGCGCCCTAGCAGGTGGCCGCGAGAAACGACGCCATCGTTGCGCCGCTTGACCGTGATCAACTCGTAGCGCTTATCGTCTTCCAGCACGATAGGGCGACGCTTCTCGGCGAGGACGTCACCAATCTTTTCTTCTGCCCACGGTTCGCTATAGGCCTTGAACCGGATGCGTGGCACCTTACCAGTGGTCTGGTCTGCCATGTCAGTTACCCGCCAACAAGGTCTTCAACTCCTCAATGCCCTTGAGGTCGAACTCGCCGCCCTGAAGTTCGCCAAGCATGTTTGCGAGCACGTCCTCTGATTTCTTGATGTCGCGGGCATTGTCGGCATAGGTAATCCGGTACTTCTCAACCAAAGCTTGCAGCTTGGCGATGAGGCGGGATGTCACCAGACCGGGTAAGCCATGCAGCTCGTCGACTAGCGGTAAGAGCCACTTGCTTTCGAGCAAGGCGTACGCTTGCTCGTCGCTCAGCGACTCAATGGTGGCCTTGGTCTTTAGATGCAGCGCAGCGGCGTCCTTCTTGATGGCCGCTTTCAGCGACTTCTCTTGGGCAAGCAGCTTGGCTGCTTTGATGATCTTGGCTTCGTAAGACTCTGCGCCCAAAGCCGCGGCGTCAGCTGCCGACTCCTTGGCTTCCTTGGCTACGGCAGCTGCGACGAACTTGTCACCGGCTTCGTTGAAGGTGTCCTTGGCCTTGTCTTCGTCGCTGAAGCTGTCGAGCAGTTCGTCCAGCTGAGCTGCTACTTCAACCAGTTCGGCCTCCTTCTTGCGGAGCGCGTCCAACTCCTTCTTGTGGTGCACCAATTGCACGAGATCGAAGGGCAGGATGCGGCCTTTCCAGCCGTCCTGTACTTCAACGTCCTTGCCGTCCTTCTTCTTCACCACGAAGTTTGGGTCGACCACGCGCGTGGCAGCGAAACCCTCGGTCTGCAGAATTTCCAAATCCACAGCGATGGGCTGCCAGTGGTCGTCGAGGACCTGGTAGGCCTGGTACTTGTCGATGAGGGGCACCGTGCCGACTTTGGCCAGGCGAGCAAACAGCTCGTCGCAGATCAGCGCCTCCTGGCGAGAGACCTGCAGTGTGAGCATCTTACCGATCAGCTCGCCGTGCAGCCAGGGCTTGAAGCCATCGAACGCACGGGTGAAGGCTTGGTCAAACTTCGTCACCTCAGCGTGCTGTCGCACGGCTGCAGCTAGGTCATCCACCTTCGGCTGGGCGTAAGGTGTGCCATCCAAATTGAACAAGTCTGCACGCAGGTTTGGGAAGGCCTGCCAGCAGTCACCCAGTGCATCCAGCTCGCTCAGCGGGATACCCCCGAACATCGAGGCGTACAGGTCCCAGCTCTCGGGCGGCTCGGACGAATCGACGTACCGCGGAATGTTGAGGTTGTAATCGTTGGCCTCGCCTTGCAGCTCGGTCTTGGGCACTAGTCGGCTAAAGCCGGGTACGGTGGCGCGTGCGGTCACCACATCGGTGATCTTCTTGATGTCGCAGGCGCGGAGCTTGTTGTTCTTGCCCTCTTTGGCGAAGCCCTTGGAGGCATCCACGAACAACACGTCGCTGCCCTCGCGCTTCTGCCTGAGCACGAGGATGACAGTAGGGATGCCGGTGCCGAAGAAGATGTTGGACGGCAGGCCGATGATAGTTTCGAGGTGGTCGTTCTCGATCAGCTGCTTGCGGATGACGCCTTCCTCACCGCCCCGGAACAGCACGCCGTGCGGCAGGACGATGGCCATGATGCCGTTGGGCTTCAGGTGGTACAGGTCGTGCAGCAGAAAGGCGTAGTCGGCCTTGGACTTGGGGGCCACGCCGAAACGGGCGTAGCGCGGGTCAGCCTCTTTGTGCAGCGGGTCCCACTTCTGTGAGTAGGGCGGGTTCGATACCACCGCATCCAGGTACAGCGGGTTGTAACTGTTAACCGGATCTTGCTCGTCGAAATACGGCCAGTCGTCTTCTAGGGTGTCGGCGTTACGCGTGACGATGTTGCCCGGGAGGATGCCGCGCATGACCAGGTTCATGCGCGTGAGGTTGTAGGTGTTCTCCTTCAGCTCTTGGGCGTAGTACTTGATGCTGTCTTTGTCGCCCATTTGCTTGGCGATGGCTTGGCCGATGTTGAGCAGCAGCGAGCCCGAGCCGCTGGTGGAGTCGTAGATCTGGATGGTCTTGCGATCTTTCAGGTGGTGCGCGATGACCTCAGACATCAGCACAGACACCTCGTGCGGGGTGTAGAACTCGCCCGCCTTCTTGCCCGCGTTGGCGGCAAACATGCCAATCAAGTACTCATAGATGAAGCCGAGCACGTCGTAGCCCTGCTTGCCATCCATGGGAATGTCTTTGATCAACTGGAGCAGATCGCTGATTGCCTTGGTCTGCTTCGCAGCGGTGTCGCCCAGTTTGCTTAGGCCCGTCTCCAGGGTTTTGAATATGCCGTCGAACAGGCGCTTGTGGTTCGGGTGGATCAGGCGGCTGAAGGCTGACAACGCTTCGCGTACATCTGCGACATCGAAGTCGCTGGTTTGGTCCAGCCAGGTCGAGAACAGGTGCTTGTGGGCGATGAAGTAGCCCAGGTTGGACTTGAAGTGGTCGACCGTCTCCGTGTCTTCCTCCGTCAAGGTACTGAAGTCTTCGGCGGAGAACTTTTCTGTCTCGGCAAAGGCCAGGAGCTTGTCGGAGAGGTACTTGTAGAAGATGAAGCCAAGGATGTAGTCCTTGTATTCGTTGGCCTCGATCTTCGAGCGCATCTGGTTGGCGGAATCCCAGATTTTTGCGGCGAGCTGTTGCTTGTTCACGATTCGTAATGTCTAGTGATTTATGGGGATGTGAATCACCCTGAGTATCGAGAAGACTAGATAGTTTAGGCTGAGACGGCTGTCTCGGACCTCTCGGCGAGCATCCGAGAGTATTTTGCCCCAGCTTCGACCGGTGGAATATATTCAATTGGAACCAGTAGTCGGATTTGGTTGAGCCAGTGCACCCATTGCAGGGTGGTTAGTTCCACTGACTCCATGATCTGCCAGCGTGTCCGGCGGTGGATCAACTCGGTCTCATACTGCCGGTGATTGTCTCGGCTAGGGCGTTGTCGTAGCTGTCGCCACGGCTGAACGTCGATTGACTGGTAACGGTCGCCGCAGTCATTCAGGCCGCCGATGTTGAATGACTCAGATCAGCCTAGAGCAGTCAAATTTTTGGGTGTCTTTGGCTAGTGAGTTCTGGCATCGATTGCAAACTCAGCATGCCAGCCGCTTGAGCTTGGTCAGCACTAAGCCACTGGTCAAATTGACTTGGAGCCAATATGACGGGGGTCCGTTTCTCATCACCCGGTTTATGAAATTGCTTCATCACAGGGTGCTCGTTCGCATTGACTGTGAGCATAGAAAAGCTGGTGACGACTTCTCCAGTTGACGGGTCTGTCCATGTGTCCCAAATGCTGGCTATGCCCAGTGGCTCATGCGTTGCAAGTTCAATCTTCCAACGAACAGCCTTACCCGTCACATAATTTGGCTCGTAGAAGTTGTCGAGTAAGGCGATACCGTACCGGCGGTGTCGCCATGAGGCCCTGTAGCTGGGTTTATCGTTGACTGTTTCAGCCCGTGCGTTGTAGGTGTGCCTGCTGATCTTGTCGTCTTTAGCCCAAGAGGGAATCAACCCAAACCTTGCAAGCCCGCAAGCAACGCGTCCAGTCTGGTGGCTTTTAACCACGATGGGGGCTGGATAGCTTGGGTACGCCTCCACTGGGTAGTCTGTCGCAGGCAAATCAACACCAAAGTGTTCCTTGACCCAAGGGTTGTTACGTGTTGGTGTGAAGTTGGTACACATGGTTTGCAATACTGTTGATTTGTCCAGTATTATTGATTTTATGTCGGAAGTCTCAATTCAATCAAATTCACCTGTGCCAATCGTCTCAAGCCCCATGTGGCTTGACGTTTGCGGCTGGACGGTGCCAGCAGGATTTCCTTCACCCGCAGCGGATCACACTGAAGAGCGCATTGATCTGAACAAGCAATTGATCCGTAACAAGGCTGCTACCTACATCTTCCGGGTCAAAGGTGACTCCATGACAGGTGCTGGCATTTATGAGGGGGATGCGCTGCTGGTGGATCGCAGCATGGACCCCAAGCACAACCACATTGTGGTGGCTCAATTGAACAACGAGTTCACGGTCAAGCGGCTTTACCGCCGTGGCGGCGTGGTCAAGTTGATGGCGGAGAACCCCATCTATCCAGCTCGCCTCATCAAGGAGGAGGATGACTTTGTGGTCTGGGGTGTGGTGACCAACAACATTCACAAGCTGTGTTGATCGATGACAAATCCAAGCGTGACCGAGCACAAGATTGACCCAGCCAGTTTGGCTGCATTGCCACGAACGCCTGGTGTTTACATCTTCAAAGGGGAAGGGACGTTGCCTCTGTACATTGGCAAGAGCGTCGACATTCGCAGCCGAGTCATGAGTCACCTCAGAGCGCCTGACGAAGTCAGCATGATTGCGCAGACACGACGAATTGACTTCGTTGAGACAGCGGGTGAGATTGGCGCGCTCTTGCTGGAGTCACGCATGATCAAAGAGCAAAGCCCGCTGTTCAACCAACGGCTGCGCAGGGTTCGAACGCTGTGCTCAATCCGCCTGACCGCAACAGACAACGGTAACTTGCCAGAAGTCGTTGACAGCAAATCTGTCAACCTCGGCGAGACAGCCGGGCTGTATGGCCTGTTCTCATCCGACCATGCCGCCAAGGCCAGGCTCAAAGAGCTGGCTCAGCAGCACAGGCTATGCATGTCTGTTCTGGGTTTGGAGAAAACTTCAGCACGTGGCTGCTTTGGGTTACAGATCAAAACCTGCCTTGGTGCGTGCGTGGGCAAGGAAGATCGGCATACCCATGACCAGCGGCTCTTGTCTGCGTTGGTGGATTCACAGGTAGAGGTCTGGCCTTTTAGCGGCCCCATTGATGTGATTGAAGATGCCAACGGTTGGGTGCAACGACACCGAGTCAACAACTGGTGCTACTTGGGCACACGGTGCTCAAAGGTAGGCACAGCCAGCAAGCTCAATGCATTCAAACCACATGACTTCGACCTAGACAGTTACAAGATTTTGGTCAAACCCATCATGCTGAAAACGGTGAAGGTTGAAACGGTCGACTCATGAAGCAGCAGCTTGCATTGGTGGACTGCAACAATTTTTATGTCAGTTGCGAACGCGTGTTCCGCCCTGATCTGAAAAACGTGCCCTTGGTCGTGCTGTCCAACAACGACGGTTGCGTGGTGTCGCGCTCAAACGAAGCGAAAGCCTTGGGCATCAAGATGGCGCAGCCGTGGTTTGAGTGCAAAGCACTGGCAGAAGAGCACGGCATCCTTGCCCTGAGTTCCAACTACGCCTTGTACGCCGACCTGTCAAACAGGGTGATGTCTATCCTCAGCACTTACTCACCACGGCACGAGGTGTACTCCATTGATGAGTGCTTTGTGGACCTGACAGGTACGCCACAATTGAAAGAGGTCAGCTATCAAATGCGTGAGCGCGTGATGGCGTGGACGGACATTCCTGTGTGTGTGGGCATTGGACCTACCAAAACATTGGCCAAGCTCGCCAACCATATTGCCAAGAAGCACCCCAGATCCAAGGGCGTGTTCAACTACAACGACTTAAACGTTGCGCAACAAGACAAGTTGCTCAGTCAAATCGAAGTGGGCGAGGTCTGGGGTGTCGGTCGCAGACTGTCTGCGCGGCTGGCGGAGCATGGCATCCAGACGGTTCAAGATTTACGCACAGCACACACAGCGACATTGAGAGCTGAGTTCGGTGTGGTGATTGAGAAAGTGCAACGCGAGCTTCAAGGCACGGTGTGTGTTGATTTGCAAGAGATGGTTCCTGACAAAAAACAAATTGTCAGCAGCCGATCGTTTGGGCAATCGGTCAGAGAGGTGGCGGTGCTCAAAGACGCCATGAGCACCTTCGTCGCCAATGCTTGCGCGAAGTTGCGTGCGCAAGGCTCCCATGCGTCTTTGATTCAAGTGTTCCTGTACACCAACCGTTTCAGGAGCGACTTGCCTCAATACAACCCATCCTTCACCTTGCCGTTGCCGCAACCGACCAACGACAGCTTGGTGGTCAACCGTTGGGCCGAATACCTCGTGGGACGTTTGTTTAAACCCGGCTATGAGTACAAAAAAGCGGGAATCACGCTGGGTGAGATTGCGCCGGTGGGACAGTACCAAGCTGATTGGTTAGAGCCTATCCAAGCGACTGACACGCGTTTGATGGATGCGCTGGATGGGCTGAACAAGCGTTTTGGACGTGGCACTGTCAAGGTCTCCACCCAAGGTGCTTACCAAGCATGGCAGATGAAGCAAGAGCGCAAGTCGCCGAGCTACACCACCGATTGGGACTCGGTTCCGAGCGTCTAATGTTATTGGGCTGATCGGGGGCTGGTATCGGCCAGTTGCCGACATTGGGCAACAACTGCTTTGAGTAAGGCAATCAGGTTCTTACAGACAAACACTCAAATGTTAGGCGCGTAGCCTCTTATGCCACTGACTGCGCTCTAGGAGTCTCGTTCGAGCAGACTGCAACCCATACCGTTCGAAAATTGCCTCCAAGGCCTCAGTCTGACCTAACAGGTCAAGGGAATAGAGAATTCGCTCGAAAGCTCTTACCTTTTCCATCATCCTGATCAATGCCCGTAAATATTTGTCGGGGTTAGCCGCATGACTGTCAACATACTTCCGATATATCGAGAGTGTTAGATCGAACGCTTCGGAAACTGGCGCCTCACCTTCAAATTCGAACAGTGCCTGAATTGCTGCAAATTCCTCAAGGCGGATCTCACTGGCAAGAGCTTTCGCGGAATCCTGTAGCGCAGCGTGGTCTTGGAGCGCATAGTTGAGATCGTCCGAATTCACCATCCGTGACGGAGGTGGATCGATTACGTATTTAAGGTCGTTTACTTTGCACCAATGGTCAAAGAAGCGCTGAAGCGCCTCAAGTGAGAACCCTGGTATCGCCACTTGCATCCCTATGCACGCAGCCATCTCGTGACGCTTCTGAATAAGATTCAACGCTCTACAAAAATCGTTGCTACTCAACTTGTACTTGGCCATCAATGTCAATTTGATGCCATCAAAAGAAGCCTCACACCAAGCTGGGCGATTGGGAAGCTCTGTGGCTAACTGATACAACTGGTGCCTAGACAATTTTTTTGTAAACGTGCCCCACCGGTACTCATCCAACAACTCTTCAGTCTTCTGGCTGAGTGCAAGAAGCAACCGTTCAACCTCGTTAAACCTCTCTTTCAAGACTATAAAGTTAATGATGCCGATGTCAGTGAGATGCTTCTTGCTGTTTAGGTCGAAGGGATAGCGGAAGACCTGACCGGACGCATCCATGGTCGCGACATCGCGCACGTACTCATCAAGCCCGTTGATGATTACAGCAAGACGCTCGTCCGTCGCGAGTGCGTTGCTCTGAACGTAGTGCCAAATCAAACCGAGATCGTGAGACTCTTCGTGGCTAAACGGCGGCAATGGAACGCCACGAGTTTTGCCAATGCTAATCAGATTCTCTGCGACAGACTTTAAGAAGAGCTCAATCGCATGACGCATCGTGAAGCAAACTGGGTAAACCAGGATGTCTACAGGCAACTCGATGCCCTTAGTAGCGATTGCCCTATCCAACAATGCATTCGCTGCTTTGGCAAATCCACTTGCGTAGTCGATGATGCCCGGCGCACCGTTATCCCCAACACAGGCGTTAGCCCAGGTCGGTTCAGAACCTCGAAAGGTCTTGTTTGCTGATCCTAGTTCCATAGTTTCAAATTCACAGTGTTGATTCCAGCGACTTTCGGACCCGTCCGTCCGTGACCGGCGACTTGAGCATGGCAGACTTCTTTGGCTTTGTGAGCTATCAATACCTACTGCCTTTCATCCCTAAACCCTGTCGGGCAGCAATCAGCCTTACGCTGTCGTGTCTGAATCAGGCTGAAAAGTTGCGCGAGGGTTAAGCCTCACAGTTGACAGCTATCTCCACCCAAACCGGACAGCTCACGGCGATCCCGGCATCGAACAAGCTTGCGGAGTAAGATTTGCGCCTCAGTCGTCCTGGACCCGGAGCACTCCTTCCTCTTGGGAGATCCACACACGCTTGGACAGGGTGACCAGCGCCCTTGCTCCGATGGCAGAGGGAGGGACCAGTCAAGCACCAAGAGCCACAATCGTGTTGTCGAGGCGCCGCAACAAGTCATCGTACGTAATGATGTCCATCATGTTCGCGTACTTGCGCTTAATCACCTGAAAGTCCAGTAGTTGACTCGCAGTCATATTCGCTCCGCCTATTTGATCTCGGCCTACGATTACTATCGCTTTTGGACTTGAAATTCGGATTTTCATGCCAGCCGGCAGATCCGCCGCATATTTCTTGGTGAGAATTTCTTCGCCCTTGACGCCCCACTTAGACAAGTGGAATAAATATTTTTCCGCCTGCATGATGGTTCCACTCAACTCTGACGTCGGAATGCTGTTTCCTCGGTAGAGAGACTGGCGGAGAATTTTGTCATCAAATGGCTTCTTGATCTCAATGATGTCGAGATGACCATTTGCGTCGACCAAGCCTATGTCGAGGTATCGATCAGTCTTCTTATGGGGATTGCTGTAGTAATCGTGGATTGTGACGTTCTGGAATACCTTGATGTATTTTGGAAACAGCAGGAGCAAGAAAGACAACATCAAGTTCTGCCACTCACCCTCCGTCCAATCCTTCTTCGTTGCAAGGGCGTCCTTGATTAGTTCGCGAATCAGAATGTACTTCTCAACCTCCAACTTCTTCATGATATCCAGGTCGATCTTGGTACTACCGGTAAGCGTGGATTTCTTATTCAGATAGGCCTCGTATCGCGCCCGCGCGTCTTTCATCCCATCCAAGTGTTGTGAGAGGATCGTGTGAACGCGGGCATCGGCATAGCGATCGAGTTCATAGGTGCCTGGGAATTTCTTCAGTAATTCCTCAAAGACATCCTTCGGGATTGAACCGCTGCGTGTTCCCCCGATTGCGATTGGATCAGGATTTCCCAACAAATCTGACAGGCGAGCGAAGATTGAGACGTTGCGCTCGGCAACAAAGATCGCTCGCTTCAGAACGACATCTCGGCTAATGAGGAGGTCGTTATTGATATCGAGAATTCGCCCGGCTATCCTCACGTAATCAGAATCAAGCGCTCCGAACCTGAAGTGGTATACATAGCCATCAAGGTCTTGCGCTGGTGCTGGTGGATTCAATAAATCGCCTAACTCAAAAAAGAAGACACGAGATAGACGAACCTGGCCATGGGATTTCAAATCATTCCATACCCATTCATTGTTGCCCCGCATTTCTCCTTCGTAGTGGAGCTCTACGTCTGTAGCCGTGACTTTGAAGTCAATCATCATTTCCTCATGAAGTGCCTTTAAAGTTTAATGCCTGTTCATCCGAGCTAGTCGTAGCTGCGGCCTTTGGCCCCATAGTTGCCGCCGAAGCCTCGTACGTAGTAGCCAGCAATCGCCGCATAGCGACTGTCCGTCGTACCCGCCTGGTGAGCTCCCGTTTTATGTCCGCTACCAGGCCGTGAATTCGGTTTGCCAGAAGTCCGCTATGGGTCGGCTGCTGCCTGTGACCGAATGGTAGCCCCCAGCCTTAACCGAACCATCTACTTACGTTCGAACGCTCAGAATATTTGGTGCAGTTCACATCTACGGGGCTCTTCTGCCAAGCTTTTCCCAAGTTGCAAGTGAGCTCTTGCTGTTTTTCAGATGGGTTAATGCTTGAGAAGTCGAGTCAACTTGATCGTCATGCTTAGCTCCCGGAAAACTCGTCAACTCTGAACGGTAGTCATGGAGCCAGTGAGCTTTCTTGGGAAGGAATACCTTTCCCGCTTCAAAGAGATCTGTAATCGAGTTCAAGCGTTCGGTCTTTGTTGTTCCTGGTAGTGGCATAAAGGCCTTGATTTTTGACCCCAATTCTTTTTCAAGATCTTGAATCAGTTGTGACCCAGATGATTTATCTTCAATTAGCACGTGACGAGGTTTGTGTTGGTTGCAAAGCTCAATCACTGCGCGTCTGAGCTCTGGGTATTGCAACTTCTTTCGATAAACATGAATTAGGTAGTAATGTCCTTTTCGAGTGACGGCCCAAGTGGTGCATGCACTAAAGTCATTCATAGCACCTGACTTCACAGCCGTATCCCAGCTTTGAATCACCATTGATATGTCGCTCGCCTGTGGCGGTTCGTCGAAGTACTGAAGCCATTCGTCTTTAACCATTACCCCTTCTTTAGGAATTGGATTTTGTTGGTACTGACTAAAGAAGTGAAAAGAGCCAATGCGATCTCTGGTTTGCTCCAACATCTCTTTGGTTTCTCGTTCAGGATGAAGCGCTTCTCCAGTCTTTCGTTCAAAGAAACGATTTTTTACAGGTAAATGTTCGATCTCGTAATGCTCGTCTGTTTCAGCAATCGCTGGAAAAGATAAGTGCTCCCAGCCGCCTTGTTCCAGCAAATGACCTGCTACGTCATTTTGGTGAAGCCTTTGCATGATCAAAATAATGCATCCCTCTTTCTTGTTGTTGAGACGGCTTTGAAGAGTCCCATCACACCAGTCATTTGCAGTTTTTCTTTGAGCGTCAGAGACAGCCTCATCAGGTTTCAGTGGGTCATCAATGATTAGAAAATCGGCACCACGTCCAGTCAAAACGCCTCCAACTGATGTGGCCATGCGACCACCTTTGGCCGTAGTCCTGAAGTCATCGACTGCACGTTTTTCAGGCGAGAGCCGAGTTGGAAAAAGTGCTTGGTAGACGGAGCTCATCATCAAAGTCCTTGAATCAAGAGCTAACTTGTTTGCTAAATCTTGACCGTAACTGGCACAGATGATCTCCGTTGCAGGGGAGTGTCCTAGTAGCCACGTTGTTAATGCAATAGAGGCGCTATGCGACTTTAAATACCGTGGCGGTAGTGTGATGATTAATCGCTTGATCTCTCCAAGACGGCATGCCTCAAGCTTGGAGGCCATTAACTCAATGTAAGGGGCCATCAAGAGCTTCGCCCCTGGATTGAGTTCATAGAAAGCCCACTGCAAGTAACTCAAAAAATCTGTTCTGAGTAGTTCCAAGTATTCAGCTTCAGTCATTTTCATGATGGTTCTCCTGTCGATGTGTCAATTTCCTTAGCTTGATTTTTTTGCTCAAGTGCAATCTTCGCGCGAATGCTTTCTTCCAGTCGAATGATGAAATTTTTTTGAATTATTTCGTCCGTTGGTTTGAGCGTTAGTACTGGGGAAATAGATGCTATGGAGCCTTGCAGTTGTCTGTCTTCACTCATGATCATTCCAATCGCTTTCAAATTTCCAGATGCAGCTTGATTAGTTAGTTGTGTAGCGATCAATATTTTCTTTTTGACATTCTGCTGTTTACCCTTTTTGGTCACTTGTACTGAAGCATTCAATGCATTGTTCAAAATCGTGCTGAAATTCTGTGAACCTTTGGGGCGTCCTTTTGCATTACCACTTTGTCCCTTTTTAAACTGGGTTGCTTTGGGCGGTTTACCCTTGCCGATTTCGTAATCTTTTTCGTCTTTTTTTGAATCGTTTGAGTCTTTTGGATCAGTCATATTTGTTCTCCTTATTTAAGCTAAAACATCAGACTCATGGTCTGCAAAGCTTCGGTTCGTGGATTCGTTAATGGCTTTTTCACCCGTTAAGGTTTGCCAGCGCCGTATGGCTAAGTCGACATACTTGGGATCTAGTTCCATTCCATAGCATTTCCGTCCAACGCGTTCACAGGCGAGGAGGGTGGTGCCACTACCTAGGAAACAGTCAATGACAATATTTCCACGCTCTGTGCAGTCGAGAATCGCGTCAGCAATCAATGCGATTGGTTTAACAGTTGGATGCATCGCAAGAACGTTTTCTCCGCCGCGTTGGCGAGACATCGTGATTGCGCTGGGGTAGTTCCACACGTTAGTTCGATACCTGCCGTATTTCCCTAACTCGATGTTGTTGCGATGAGGTGCTTTCCCGTTTTTGAACACCAAGACCATTTCGTGTTGGCTTCGATACATGGAGCCCATACCACCTCGGTCTTTAACCCAGACGCATATGTTCTTGAGCTCTGAGTAAGTTGACTCACCAGCACTTAATATCTCAGTGAGGTGTCGCCAGTCCATGAATTGGAAGTGCAGGGAGCCTGGATGGGTATACTCAACAAGACGCTCAAATACGGTTCTGAGAAACTGAGTGAATTCCGTGCGACTCATTTCCCCGGAGGCCATAGCAAACTCGGTGTGTTTAGTTTTGCCGTTCCCAGAGACATGACCATCTACAGCTACGTTGTAGGGGTTGTCGCACGCCGCAGCGTGCCCTAGTTGACCCTGCATGAGTGTTTCGTAGGACTTCTTTTGTAACGCATCGCCGCAAAGTATCCGGTGCTTGCCGAGCAACCAAACATCCCCAACGCGTGTGACAACAGGTCCTGCAGGATCTTCAAATGTGTCAGCAGGATCTTGTTCAGGTTCAATCGTTAGGCCCTCGATCTTGAGATCGATTTCCCCCATGGTGAAACCTGTGTCCTCTAGACTGAAGTCGAGCTCAAGTTCGCTAAGTTCGGCAAACACCTCGCCAAGTAGAGTTTCGTCCCAAGTGGAGTTTTCAGTTAGCCGGTTATCTGCAATTGCAAAAGCCTTAGCTTGCTGGGGTGTGAGGTGATCCAGTCTTATGATTGGAACCATCGACATGCCGATTTGCTTTGCTGCTAGATAGCGGCCATGTCCACAAAGAATCTTGTTGTCTTTGTCAATCAGGATGGGAACGTTGAATCCAAAGGATTGGATGCTTCGAGCTATCTGCTTGATCTGTTTTGGGCTGTGGGTGCGAGGATTACGTGAGTCCGGTTTAATGGAGTCGACGTTTGCTTGAGTTGCTGAAAGTGACGCGAGTTTTGCAGTTTGGAAATGAGACATAGAGCCTCCGTTGAGGAAAACTTGACAATAGTTTTTCCCCTACATAATTTCCAAAGGATTTAACTATCCATTTTTCACGGGGTTGTTTTTTGATTGCCCTTCAATCGCTAATTTGGCGTAGTGCTCAGTACTTTCTTTGAGCCCCACAACTTTAAAAATATCTTCTACAAGGGTGAAGTAGGGGCCTTTAGGTGATGAGTCATCGCTCATCCCATCCCGAATCAATGTCGGTTTAGAGCCGGTCAGCCGCTTGTAGTGATAGGCAATCATTTCACATGCGGCTTTTGCACGACTGTTTTCGCGGCGTCCCCCCTCATCTTTTTTGAGCATGGAGGGATCTGCCAGGATTGGCAGTAGCGTATCTATCTGGGCATGCGAAAACGACGCTTTGTTAGCTGTGCTTCTTAAATCACCGACCAATCGAATTCTGACGCTCCAATCCAGCATTACAGTAATCGCAGGTTCATGCAATGCCTCTATGTGATCGGCTAACTTATTGGCAAGGTCAGAAAGTTTCTTAAGTTCTGCTTCCGTAACTTTCGTGTCCGCTTTGGAGAAATTCTTTGGTCGATTGCCTGTGCCAGTGCTATCAATCGTTTCAATATGCTTGACTGCCTGTTGAAGTGCAACTTCACAATCGGGCGGTAACGTAAGTTTTCGAAAAGCCGCCTCAATCTGTTCGGCTTTCGACGGATTCGATGAGTTTGGCTGTTGGTCGGTCATCTTGTTTGATTTATCGAGCATCCAAGCTGCTAAACAGATCTGGGTCTAGCAAGTCCTTGAGTAGAGCCCCCACTGCTTCAGCTAACAAGCCCATGTTGTCAATTGAAATATTTCGTTCTTTTCGCTCAACACCGCTGACGTAACTGCGGCTCATTTCGGCTTTGTTTGCAAGCTCTTCCTGCGAGATTTCCTTCATACGCCGCATCCTTCTTAGATTGTTGGCAAAGATCTCACGAGCAGTAGGGCGGACAGGCTTTTTCATGTCCTAAAGCTTCGCCAAGTTGCCTAAAAGCGACAACGTTCAATGAGTTACGTATGGCACACTATAAGTGTCATTTACATAAGTTTGAGGGTCTTAGATTGCATCAAAGAAGACGTAGGGATGCTAATTCAGCTCACTTCGTTTACTAGCAGGGCAAGACAAACCATATGAGTAAACAAACTGCAAGCACGATTGACGCCGCAGCTCCACCTGAAACCCTTCATTTGGTTGAGTACGAGCATCTGAATTCGAAGCAGAAGGAGATCTTTAATTTTCAGAAGATTGCGGCAGTAATGGCGCACTACGGCTTTAACTGCATCAAGCTACAGGATGACTGGGAAGGCGCAGACTTTTTGGCTTACCACTTCAAAGGAAAACACACCTTGAAGGTTCAGCTCAAGCCTCGAATGGTGGTGGCAGATAAGTACAAGGGAAAAGAGCTATGGATAGCCTTCCCAGACGGTGACTGTTGGTACTTGGTAAATCACGACAGGTACATAGATGAGAACAAGAACGCCCCATGGAGTAACTCGAATTCATGGGTTGAAAAACTGGAGTACACCTGGAATCGATTGAGCGAAAACATGAAATCGACGTTGCAGAAATACAAGTTGGGCAGTATCAAGTACGAAGAATTAAAGGGGCAGTGAAATGAACGAGATGAGAAATGTCAGCCTTAAAGAAAAGATGGTTGCAGTGCTGACTGCTAAGAAGCGACCGATGACATACATGGAGTTGATCGAAGACATCACTACAGCCTATCCAGAGTGGTGGGTTGATGCGAGCAAAAGAAATAGAAATCAGTCGGATGCGCTTGCAAAGCTTTTGAGCCGCATTGATTTAGTTCAATCCGAGCACCGGGAGCTTTTCAGTTTCTCAAGGGCTGAACATCTCGAATTCATTGAACTAACTCCAAGGGTTTTAGAGTCAGTGGAAGACGACTTAGCAAGCTTTAAAGACAAGGTACTTGCCGTATTGCGATGGTGCAGGCGTCCGCTCAGCTACGAGGAGATCGCTGACGAAATTCAGAAGATGTATCCAGAATACTGGAATCAGCTTTGCTCGCCATGGATTAGTGAAGATGAAGTTCGCAGACGTTTGCGCGTTCGCATCATTTTGGTAGTGGAAGAGAACCTTGATGTATTTACTGCTAACTTAGTAGACGATGTCAGGGTCCGCGTCGGACTGGTCGCTCCTGATATCCGAATCACGGAGGAGGGGATTGATTGCAGTCATGTTCCTAAAGAGCAGCTTTCGCTGTTTTGGTGGACTTTCCCGGTTAACCAAAAGACAGATGGCCCGTATCGAATTGAAGTTCGTGCTGACGTTGAGGCGCAGGTTCGAGGGACGCTTTCATCTGCGATAGCTCCCTATGACCCGGCGATCGTTCTTGGTAAATTTGATCACCCAGATCCAGTTCTGCTTGAGCGTGCCGTTCATAAAGCGCTTGAGTTGCGTGGTCGGGTGAAGTTGGACGCCTATGGATATTCGTATATTGAATCAACCCACGAGGAAATTTCCGAACTGGTTAAGTGCTTAGTCAAATAAAGGTGAATTTTTCAAGTTGGTTGACCGATGTCCGTTAAGACTAGGATTTCTTTCTATCGCAGAGAAGGTCTTCTGAAGGCTGACAGCGGCCGTACGCCACACACCAAAGCAGCCGCTCAATATGCATTTGAAAGTTCGACGTGAGGGGGTGAATCACGACCACGCGATGTGACCTGCTGAAAGTGTCTTGAATTTGGTATCAAAAACTGCTTTGCCTGTAGTCGGTAAATTCGCCAATAGGAAGTCGATGCACTCCTGAAGCCGTTGATTCACCACGCCGGCCTTCAGTACACCAAGGGCCAAGCAAGCCTGTTGGCGACATATCTCGCGTTCAAGCTGTGCTTGAATCTCGTACGAAGTAAGTGCAGTCAGCGCTACAGGTGCGAACTGGTCACCCAGTAGACCTATGAGTCGGTCGTAGTACACCCTGCCTCGGGGCGATACGCCGTTGCAATACGAGAGGCCGCGCCCTATTCGGCACATCAACACAACTTTGATGAACTTCGGTGCAAAGTTCTGGAGAATGTCCTGCTGCCCACCAATGTATGAAGAAATGTTATCTGCGACCGGCGCTTCGTGGGCAAAGTTATCCCAACCATTATGCTTCTCAAGCAACTGATCTATCAATCCGTCCACGATGATCGCACGTTCTGAATTTGACCGAAAGGCGTTTCCAGAGACCGATTGAAAAAACTGTTCCCCGAGTTCGTACTTATCGCGATACAGGTTGGTGTTGTAGCCTTCAAGTGTCAGCCCCAATCTGTACTTCATATCATCGCCGCTAGCCTTCCAGACGACCACGGCTAGTAAGGATATGTTTTTTCTTACCTGTGGATCGGTATCCGTGGACACATAGATACCGAACATCGTGCGTAGAACGTTGTCGCAGTGATGTGACGCAAGAGCGCCGATTTTGGTTGAGATGGACGAAAGATTGGCAGGATCTAGAGGCTGGGTGTACGTCTTGAGGTTCAAGATGAAGGCTTGCACTTGTAGCGCAGCCTCAGTTGGCCTGTCGTTAAGAACATCTTGGATACAGGTCGTAAGCCAACCAAGCAACTCAAACGCATTGATTGTGTAGTTCGTCGGATGCGAGATTCCGATGTCGTTGCGCATGTCCAGAATGTGCTTGAGCTTTTTGTGTGTTGTGTCGCTAATGAGTTCTAGCTTCCGACATGTGTCCAGTAGAACGGAGTCCTTGACAGACCGAAGATCATCTTCTGTTTGATAAAATTCCCGCGCCTTTCCCCCAATTGCTGCGTCGTAGAAGATGTCCAGTCCGTATGTAATTGCCTTCTTGTGGAGATCTAGAACAACTTCATTCCAAATCGCATTCAGTGAATAGTCAAAAAGCCCGAAACCGGCACCAACGACGAACTTCGATAGATAGCGAGCGCCTTGCTTGACGTGCGCAGGAAGTGACTCAATGTATGCAGGCAGGTTCTGACTGATGATTGCTCTCTGATCTTGTGCGGCAATGATGTTGTCGTGAGGTAGGCCGATGTTCTTGAGGAAGTCGACGATGATCTGCGCTTGGGGGTCAACCAGCTGCATTTGAGATTTTGGAACGATGCTACTCATGTTGTTTCCATGATGTGGTTTGGGAGTGGGGCTTTTCCGAAATCCAGCAAATGTGAAAAAGGTTACGTCGCTGAGAACTATAGCCCACTGCAACCACGCTCCCGATCGACCGCTTACGCTGCAAATTGGACATTCGATTTAACTAGAAAAAACGGCAACTAGTGAATTTCAGTCTTATCGATGCGGCATCGCCGTTTTCGATTCCGAATCAAGTAGTCGAACTTAGAGCGAAAGTGACGCTGCACTACGCGAACTGTCTAGGCCTTTTTGGGAATGCCAAACTCAGGGCAAAATCTCGCTGAGATTTCATTTGTTCCCAACAAATCTTCAGTTGAGCATTCAAGGCCCTCATCAAAGATGGTTTGAAAAAGATTGGAAAAATTGTTAAATATGCAAAAATTCAAATTCAAATTCAGATTTAACTGAACCCGTCGGTTGCTGATAAGTCTTGTGGTGTAGTGATAGAAATTTGGAGACAACATGAGTAAGTATTTGTTGAGTCTTATTGTGGCTAGCGCACTATCGACTGGATGTGCAAATTTTTCTGCTTCAGTCGTACCTATACCTGTACATGATCAAACTGCCATAAAAAGCCGTGGATATTTTTACGCAGGAGGTGCGTATACCGGTCCTGAAAAACAACAAGTAATGTCTGGACAAATTTATGCTGAAGTGCTTGTTCCGCACGCTGTACGCAGGCCCTATCCGCTTGTGCTTATTCATGGCGCAGCTCAAACAGCGACAAATTGGATGGGGACACCAGATGGCCGAAAAGGCTGGGCTGAATTTTTTGTAGAACAAGGCTATATCGTTTATATGCTTGATCAACCCATGCGAGGGCGCTCTGCATGGCATCCTTCAGATGGGGGGACGCGGATGTTTTCAGCTCAAGCAATTGAGTCGCAATTTACATCGACTTCTGATCTCGGCAATTGGCCACAAGCTAAATTGCATACGCAGTGGCCTGGGAATGGGGCAAGTAAAGGTAAGCGAGGGGATCCTATCTTTGATGCTTTTTATGCCACTCAAGTTGAAAGCCTTGCATCAAATGCCGATACGCAAAAATTTAACCAAACGGCTGTTTCTGCTCTACTAGATCGAATTGGTCCGTCAATTTTACTGACCCATTCCCAATCAGGACCATTTGGATGGTTGATTGCAGATGCGCGCCCTAAATTGGTAAAAGGGATTGTTGCGATTGAGCCGTCCGGCCCTCCGTTTGAAAACTCGGTTAATGCAACTGGTAAAGCTCGTGCATGGGGGCCGACAGATGTGTCATTAACGTACGATCCGCCAGCATCAAAAGCTCAAGACTTAAACATTGAACAAGAGAGACCTGAGTCGGCTGAATTGTTTGGGTGTTGGATGCAACGTTCTCCTGCTCGGCAGTTAGTTAACTTGAAAAATATCCCCGTCATGGTTATGGCTGCCGAGGCTTCATATCATTCAGTCTACGACCATTGCACGGCTAAATTTCTGAAACAGGCTGGTGTACCTACAGAATTCATTCGATTAGAAAATGAAGGGATCAGAGGTAATGGTCATATGGTAATGATTGAGAAAAATAATCTTGACATTGCAAATTTAATCGATCGCTGGATAGTCAAAAACATTAAGTGAATAATCCATGTCGATGACGTAGACGTTATGACGATCATGTATGTCGACTCAAAGCCCTAAGTTGGCCTAGGCTTCATTCGTGAAAGCTTAGTGCTGTCTCTACCTTGGTTCTGAGTTCCATTAATACAGGGGAGAGCTCAATTGCTAATTTACCAACATCTTCATCACTCGAGACGCTAACGTTCAAGACATAAATTTGGGGGCTAATTTCAATTGGAGTTGCTAATGCGACGACCTCTGGCTGCCATGATGCAATGCAGAAGCCAAATTCTTTAACTTGTTTGTCAGCGTCCTCAATTTCAGCTTTCAACTGAGACCATTGCTTATCCCGCGACTTCTTGAAATGTTCAAGGAGTTTGACCTTTTGTGAATCCGGTGCGGAAGATAGGTACGCACGACCAAGTGAAGTTAGTTCCATGGGAACTCGCTGCCCAGAAACCACTGTTCGAAGCGACGGCCGTCGGTTGTAGCGAATGGATTCCAAATAGACCATTTCATCTTGATCGGGCGAGGCAAGCCCGACGTTTACTTTGTATTTTTCCGCAGTACTGCGCATTAAGGGGGCTGCAATAGCTAAGACCTTCGAGCCCGTGCGCATAGCGTGTGCAAGACTTAAAACAAGTGGTGCGAGGCGATAAACACGAGTTCCGGGTTCAATTTGCAAAACGCCACTAGCAACAAGCGTTTGTGTAAGGCGGCTAACCGTTGACTTAGAAAGTCCAGTTCTCTCAGAAATTTCACCGTTGCCAAGCAAAGCCGAACCAGGTCGAAATGCTCTCAATATGTCGATACCTCTCTCAAGAGATCGATTGGCGGTAGAAATTCCTGGCTTAACCGCTGCGGGGGGCTTCATCAGAGCTGAATTGCGCATTTCATGTGTCTTTAGTTGCAGTTGTTACAGATTTTAGCTTTCATAATTCCATCTAGTGGAAATTTGTATGTGCGCTAAAAGCTTCAAATAAGTAAGCTTGCGTCAACAAAAATTTGGAGATGTCGATGAACAGCGCCTTTACTAAGTGGATCAAACGCTATTGCGTCATGGTCGCTACGGCAGTCATTTCACTGTCAACTGCGTTTGCAGCCTATCCAGATAAGCCAATCAAATTGGTTGTTCCGTTTTCACCTGGCGGAGGTACTGACAGCATTGCTCGCACACTCGCTGTAGGTATGTCACAGGCACTGGGACAGTCAGTCATCGTTGACAACAAACCGGGTGCTGGAACGATCATTGGCTCTGATGCAGTCGCCAAAAGTACACCCGATGGTTACACGCTCGTGGTCGCAACTTTTGCACATGCAGTGAACCCTAGTTTGATGGCTAAATTGCCTTTTGACAGCGAGAAAGCGTTTGCCCCCGTGGTTATGGTCGCTAAAGGTCCGAACGTTTTGGTTGTTAAGAGCGAAAGTATTTTGAAGTCGGTGAAAGACATCCTAGATATTGCAAAAGCACAGCCAGGAAAACTCTCCTATGCATCACAGGGTAACGGTACCTCAGCACACCTCGCAGGAGAGATGTTTGAAAACATTGCTCAAGTAAAACTCACTCATGTTCCATACCGTGGTGCAGGTCCAGCAATGACCGATTTGCTCGGTGGTCAGGTGGACATGATGTTTGCTACTGCTGCCGCAGTTGCGCCTCACATTGCCAGCGGAAAACTTCGAGCTTTGGCAGTGACGTCTGCTGAGCGTTCGCCCGTTATGAAGTCAGTCCCTGCAATCGGTGAAACCATCAAAGGTTATTCAGTTGAAAGTTGGTACGGATTGTTTGCTCCTGCTGGCACGCCAGCTGACGTGATTTCCAAACTCAACGTCGCAGCAAAGCAATCTACTCAAACAGTTGAATTTCGACGCAAGCTAGAGCCAGAGGGCCTTGTCGTGTCAACTGGCACACCTCAAGAGCTCGATGCATACGTGAAACGTGAAGAAACGCGGTGGCGAAAAATCGTCAAAGAAAACAATATCAAACCCGATTGAATCGAATAGGAATCATCATGGACTACTCATTAATAGAACTCAAGATTGAGCATGCAGTTGCAACTTTGACGCTCAATCGCCCAGACAAACGTAACGCAATGAGCGATCAAATGCGAAGTGAATTTATTGACGCTCTTGAGAGCATCACTGCAGACAAAGCCATCAAAGCACTTGTATTAACTGGTGCAGGTAAAGGATTTTGCGCTGGAGGTGACATCAGTGGCATGCAAAAGCGTATGAATGCACCAACGGGCGAAGTTGGCTTTAATGGCTGGCATCGCCAACAACGTGTTCATTACACGCAATCACTCCTGCACACATGCCCTAAGCCTGTGATTGCTGCCGTTAATGGTGCAGCTTCAGGTTTAGGTGCTGATACAGCACTGGCTTGTGACTTCATCATTGCTAGTGAATGGGCTAGCTTTGCGTGGTCATACATCAATCGCGGAATCATCCCAGATGGTGGTGGCATGTACTTCCTCCCACGTCGAGTTGGCTTGTCAAAAGCCAAGCAGCTGATTTTTAGTGGTCGCAAGGTTGATGTGGATGAGGCATTGGCTCTCGGTATCGTGGACCGTAAAACGTCGGCTGCCGCTCTGATTTCTGATGCACAAGCATGGGCAATTGAACTAAGCAAAGCGTCTTCGACTGCTCTTGCGCTGACAAAAACAATTTTGAACCAATCATTTGAAATGACTTCTCATGATGTGTTCGCACAAGGTAGTCAAGCTCAAGGTATCTGCTACACCAGTACTGAGCACCGTGCTTCTGTTGAAGCATTTTTGGCAAAAGCCGCTAGCTAGGATTAAAAATGGATTCAATTTCGCGTTTGCTCAAACCGCGTAGTGTTGCTGTCATAGGTGCGTCAGCTGACCCTACAAAAACTGCTGGCCGCCCAGTTGCTTATCTAAAAAAACTTGGGTTTACTGGAGAAATATTTCCTATTAACCCAAAGGTTGATGAGATTGATGGTCTCAAGTGCTATCCAGACGTCGCTTCCTTGCCTTCAGTGCCAGATGTCGGCATTGTGTTGCTCGGTGCTGAACGTGCTCACTTGGCGGTTCGTGATCTAGCAAACCTTGGTTGTGCCGCTGCTATCGTTTTGGCAAGTGGTTATACAGAAACAGGTGAGGAGGGTGCTGTTCGTCAGAAGCAGTTGATTGAAGCTGCTGGAAAAATGCGAATCTTGGGACCTAACACTATTGGTCTCGTCAACTTGACTGACAACATCATGCTGTCAGCGACAGGTGCACTCGAAATGGACCATTTCCCAGTTGGAGGAATCGGTGTTGTTTCGCAAAGCGGCGGCATCATGGGCTCCTTGCTCTCAAGGGCTGCTGCTCGAGGTATTGGTTTGTCAAAGCTCATTTCAACCAGTAATGAGGTCGATCTTGAGTTGGCAGACTTTATTGATCACTTGGCTGATGATCCTGCAACAAAGGTGATTGCCCTTTATATTGAGACAGTTCGCAATCCTGAAAAATTCCGTGCTGCCTGTTTGAAGGCCGCAAAAGCCGGTAAGCCTGTTGTGGCTTTCAAAATTGGTCGTTCAGAAGCGGGTGCTCGTGCTGCTGTTTCTCATACTGGCGCGATGGCTGGTGCTGATCGGATGTATGACGCATTGTTCAAGCAGGTAGGAGTCATTCGCGCTCAAACTTTTGCAGATTTATTGGATATTCCAGCGGCGCTCTCGACTGGGCGGAAATTGCGCGGTAACCGAATTGCAATTCTGACTTCTACAGGGGGTGCAGGAACCTTGGTGTCTGATGATTTGGGTATTGCAGACTTTGACACTCCCGCACCAGATGATGCAACTGCAAGTGCTTTGCGTGCTTTGAACTCTGGCTCTGAGGCTGTATTGGATCGCAATCCAATTGACGTCACTTTGGCTGGCTTACGTCCAGACTTGTTGCGAGGTGCCATCAACGCGCTTTTAGCAAGTCCAACATATGACGCGTTGGTTATTGTTGTTGGATCTTCTAGCCTAGCTAAGCCAGAGTTGATGGCTGGTGCAATCCAAGAGTGTTTGCCAAATTCAGATAAGCCTGTGTTCGCCTATGTGAGTCCTCATGCGCCAGCGGTTGGTAAGTTGCTAACTGAGAGGGGTGTGCCGGCGTACGCTGCTGCTGAGAGCATTACGGCAGCTTGTTCCGCAATGCGTCATGCCTCAGAATTTAAGTCTCTGGTATCGGATGCTTCAAAGCACGAAGTGAAGAGCTTGCATGATTTGCCAAGTGGTTCTTTGAATGAAGCGCAAGCTAAGCAACTTTTCACAAAATTTGGTGTTCCCTGTGCTGCTGAGCGAACAGTACAAACTCCGGAGCAGGCTGAAGCTGCCGCCACAGAGTTGGGTGGTCGCGTGGTTCTAAAAATCCTCTCAAGTGAAATCACACACAAGAGCGATGTAGGTGGTGTCGCCGTTGGTGTGACTCCTGAGACGATGGCTGCTCGAATCGCTTCCATGACAGCAGAGGTGAAATCGAATACTGGAAAGCTACCGGAAGGCTTCCTGGTCCAAGAGATGGTGACTGGTGGAACAGAGTTGATTCTCGGGATGCATCGAGATTCTCTTGGAACCGCAATTTTGTTGGGTATGGGTGGGGTCACTGCTGAACTTTTCAAGGACACAACCATGCGATTGCTTCCTGCAAAGGGAGGTTTGACTCGCGAGGAAGCACTTTCTATGGCCAAAGACCTCAAAACTTGGCCTCTGCTAGATGGCTTTAGAGGTCGTCCGAAAGCAGACATTGATGCTCTTGTGGATGCAGTTGTAGCGTTCTCACATATGGCGGCTCAATTGGGCGAGCGTTTGATTGAGGTAGAGATTAATCCAGTCTTCGTATTGCCTAAGGGCAAGGGCGTTAAAGCTGCTGACGGTGTTGTCGTTTTAGCTTAATTCGCAATAAAGAAAACATGACGATGAGAGCGGCTTTGCAAAGATCTGGTCGATTACTTGCTATCTCAGCTCTTGTGATGCTGCCTCAGATTTCACAATCTCAGTCAGCTTCATTTCCAATTAAACCCATTCGACTCGTTGTGCCATTTCCAGCTGGAGGTGGTACCGATACGATGGCAAGAACTTTGGGCGACTTGTTATCCAAGGAGCTCGGTCAAACCGTAATCATTGATAACAAGGCCGGTGCAGGGACTGTGATTGGTAACGACTTTGTGGCAAAAAGTCCTCCTGATGGACATACCCTATTAATTAACACCAACGCATTTGCAGCTGTTGTGGCATTGCAGACTAAGCTGCCATATGCAGGTGAGGGGGCTTTTGCAGCCGTCACATTGCTGGGTAGAGCACCTAATGTTGCGGTTGTTGTCGAGGAAAGTTCAATCAAAAGCGGTGCCGATTTCTTGAGTTTGGCAAAAGAAAATCCTGGAAAGTACTCATACGGATCGGCTGGCAACGGTACGTCAACTCATCTTGCTGCTGAGCTTCTGAAGACAAACAACAGCTTGTTTGTGACGCACATCCCATATCGTGGCGCTACACCCGCAATCACTGATTTGATGGGCGGACAAGTTGATGTCGTATTTGGAACATTGCCCAGCGTTGCACCATTTATTGCCAGTGGGAAGCTTCGAGCCCTTGCTGTGACCAGTGGAACTCGTTCCGCCTTACTCCCTAAAGTGCCGACATTTGCCGAGTCTGGTGCAAAAGGATATGAAGCCGATGTTTGGTACGGAATTTTTGTAGCTGCTGGAACACCAAACCCAATCGTTCAGCAATTGAATTCAGCTTTCAAACGTATAGCAGCTACTCCTGAATTTAAGAAGCGTGCTCAAGGAGAGGGCTTGGTTGTTTCATTGGAAACACCAAATGAAGCTCAAGCCATCGTCAAAGCTGACGTCTCGAAATGGCGAAAAGTCGTACAAGCGCAATCAATTAAACCTGATTGAAAACAAAGAAAAATGACCAAAAAAAATCAATTCGCTGTTCAATTATTTGCAAAATTTGCAACCCAATTCAATGAAGAAAACGTGTCAGATGAGGTTTGGCACCATGCCAAGAGAGCTGTCATTGATTGGTACGCCTCTTTATACCCTGGACTAGAAACTGAAAGTGTTCGAGTTCTCGAGAAGGCACTTCAGGAGGATTTAGATCGAGGAGCTTCAACGCTTGGGAATGGCCGATCTGCAACTGTACGTGCAGCAGCCTTGTTTAATGGGACTGCAGCTCATGCGGCTGAAGTTGATGATAGTTTTCGTGAGGCGATGTATCACCCCGGTGCCGCGACTATTGCAGCAGCCTTAGCCGCAGCTCAAGCAGTGGGTGCTAATGGCAAAAAATTTCTTCACGCAGTAATTCTTGGATATGAGGTGTCTACGCGTATTGGCATGGTCATGGGGCGTCCCCACTATCGCTATTGGCACAACACTGGAACGATGGGTAGCTTTGGGGCTGCTGCTGCTGCCGCGAATTTGTACGGGTTGAATGAGGATGAATTTTCAAACTCATTGGCATTAGCCGCGACTTTCACAGCGGGACTACAACAAGCCTTCAAAACTGAGCCGATGGCGAAACCGCTTCATGCAGGTCGTGCCGCTGAGGCTGGAATCCTTGCCGCTCAGTTGGCAAAACAAGGCATGTTGAGCTCACTTGATGTCCTTGAAGGGGAGTTAGGACTAGGTAATGCCATGAGCGAGGGAGTTGATTGGTCCAAAGTGACGTCAACTCTTGGCTCTGATTTTCATATCACGCGCCTCACTTTTAAAAATCATATTGGCTGCGGACACACATTCCCATCGATCGATGGCGCTCTCTTCCTCAAAGAGTCACATGGATTTGACGCCAAGGATATTCAAAAAGTTGAATTGGGTGTCTATCGACCTACCTTGGATATTGCTGGACATACCGATTCGCAAACCGCTGATGAAGCTAAGTTCAGTATCAATTACATGGTTGCCTCAGCGTTAGCGTTTGGCAGTGTGCGGTTGTCTGCCTTTGAGCCTGACCGTTTGAATGATCCTCTTACTCGTGATTTGATCTCTCGCATCTGTGCTCAATTAGATCCAGAAGTGGATGCTGGATTTCCTGAGCGCCGTTCTGCAAGGGTGACGATTACTTTGAAGGATGGTCGAAATTTTGAGCATTTGCAACCTGACCGTAAAGGCGACCCAGAGTTGCCTTTGTCTGATGCAGATCTTGAAGGAAAACTGATTGAATTGGCTGGACCTGTCATAGGTCAAGCTCAAGCTGAGGCTTTACTTCAGCGTATTTGGAATTTAACTAAAAGTGAGTCCTTGCCATGAAACAAGCATTTATCTGCGACGCAATCCGTACACCATTTGGACGTTATGGAGGTGCCTTAAGCTCAGTACGCGCTGATGATCTAGGTGCAATTCCACTGAAAGCATTGATGGCTCGCAATCAAAGCGTGGATTGGGAGGCTGTAACCGATGTGGTCTACGGATGTGCAAACCAAGCTGGTGAAGACAACCGAAACGTTGCTCACATGAGCAGTTTGCTTGCAGGTCTCCCAGTTTCAGTTCCAGGCTCTACCGTGAACCGTCTGTGTGGATCTGGCTTGGATGCAGTTGGCTCAGCTGCACGAGCAATTAAAGCCGGTGAATCAGGCTTGATCATCGCTGGCGGGGTTGAGAGTATGAGTCGTGCTCCGTTCGTTATGCCCAAAGCAGAAAGTGCATTCAGTCGAAATAACGCTCTGTACGACACAACCATCGGTTGGCGTTTCGTTAACAAGTTAATGAAGGAGATGTACGGCGTTGATTCAATGCCTGAAACTGCTGAAAACGTAGCGACAGACTACAAGATTGAGAGATTGGCCCAAGATCAAATGGCTCTTCGTAGCCAAATCAATGCTTTAGCCGCTCAAAAAGCGGGTCACTTCAGTCGCGAAATTACGCCTGTGACTATTCAACAAAAGAAAGGTGATCCGATCATTGTTGACAAAGATGAGCATCCTCGTGAAACGAGCTTGGAAATTTTGGCAAAACTCAAAGGCGTGGTGCGTCCAGACGGAACTGTGACAGCGGGAAATGCAAGTGGCGTGAACGATGGTTCGTGCGCATTATTGTTGGCAGATGAATCTTCTGCCGCAAAGTATGGGTTAACACCGAAAGCCAGAGTCGTTGGGATGGCTGCAGCTGGTGTGCCGCCTCGCGTTATGGGGATTGGTCCAGCTCCAGCAACTGAACGCGTATTGGCATTGACGGGTCTAAAAATTGAACAAATTGACGTCATTGAGTTGAATGAAGCATTTGCAGCTCAAGGTCTTGCTGTCTTAAGAATGCTTGGCCTTAATGATGATGATCATCGTGTCAATGCATGGGGAGGTGCAATTGCACTAGGTCACCCCTTGGGTGCATCTGGTGCGCGCTTAGTAACAACTGCAGTAAATCGATTACATGCAACTGGTGGTCGTTATGCACTTTGCACGATGTGTATTGGCGTTGGTCAAGGTATCGCTGTGATTTTGGAACGAGTCTAAATTGATGGAAAACGTAAGCGTTCATACTAAAGCCGTAGGCAATGTTTGTGTCATTACCATTGACAATCCACCTGTCAATGCATCATCTGTTGCTGTACGGCAAGGGCTGATGTCTGCAATTGAAACGCTTGCTAGTAATCCTGAATTTAAAGCGGGAGTTCTTATTGGCGCTGGCAACACATTCGTTGCAGGCTCAGACATTCGTGAGTTTGGAAAACCTTTGGAAGCTCCATTACTCCCTGATGTCATTCGTGCAATTGAACACTGTTCGAAGCCGGTGGTTGCAGCTTTACACGGTGCCGCATTAGGCGGAGGATTCGAATTGGCTCTTGGATGTGATGCTCGCGTTGTAGACAAAGATACTGTCGTTGGTTTGCCAGAAGTTTCCCTAGGAATCATCCCTGGGGCAGGGGGAACCCAACGGTTGCCAAGACGTGTCGGTATCGCGAAAGCAATCAAGATGATTTGCGGTGCTCAACGTATTGGTGCAATAGAGGCTAATGCGTTGAACCTCGTTGATGAGGTCCTCACTGGTGATCTTTTGAATTTTGCGATTGAGTACGCAGGTCGTATGAATGGTCAGAAACGTCGCATTCGCGACGAAGTAGTTCCTAAAGAAGACGCCAGCCTAATCCTCAAAGCTTCTGAAGATGCAATGCGCTCAGGCAAAAAACGACCAGCAGTGAAGTCGGCAATTGAAGTAATACGAGCATCTGAAACATTGCCATTTGATGATGCCTTGGCAGATGAACGTGCTGTTTTTATGCACTTGCGCCTCGAGCCAGATGCATTTGCACTTCGACACATATTTTTCGCAGAGCGAGACAGTACGAAATTACCGAATGAACTCTTGGCAAATCCCGCCCCAGTAGAGACTATCTGCGTTATCGGAGCTGGGACGATGGGCTCAGGTATTGTGATCAGCGCTCTAGATGCAGGGATGAAAGTCATTTTGCTTGAGCAGGATGAGGCGGCTCTCAATCGTGGAAAAGAGCGAGTTGCTACCTATTACAGAGACAGAGTTGCCGCACTGAAGATGAAAGCGATGACAGCTGAAGAGCGTGAGGTTCGCCTGCAATGCACTCTCGACTGGAATCAACTTACTAAAGCAGACTTGGTTGTTGAAGCAGTTTTCGAAGATCTAGCTGTAAAGCAAGAGGTTTTCAAGAAAATTGATCAATACGCCCGGCAAGGTGCTGTGTTGGCAACAAACACATCTTATTTAGATGTGGATGCTATTGCTAATGCAACGAAAAGACCACAAGACGTCATCGGCTTGCATTTCTTTAGTCCAGCGAACGTGATGAAGCTACTCGAAGTTGTACGTGGAAGCGAGTCGCGCCATGAAGTACTTGCAACCGGTATGGCCTTGGGCAAACGGTTAAAAAAACTGCCTGTATTAGCTGGCAATAAATTTGGATTTATAGGCAATCGAATCTACAACGCTTATCGCAACCAATGCGAATTTATGCTCGAAGATGGTGCGCTGCCTGAGGATGTGGATGCTGCTTTGAAGCAGTTTGGAATGGCCATGGGACCATTTGCTGTGGCTGATATGTCAGGACTCGACATTGCTTGGCGCATGAGGAAAGCTCAAGCTGCGACAAGAGCTCAAGGCGTTAGATATGTCGACATTCTTGACAGGCTTTGTGAGGCAGGTCGACTGGGAAGAAAAACTGGTTCAGGCTACTACACCTATGCTGATGGAAAGCAAGCGCAAGTGACAGACTCAGTAGTTCTCCAGATCATCGAGGACGCTTCAATTCGCCGAGGCATTAAGCGTCAACAGCTACCATCTGAGACTATTCAAAGACGAGCTATGCTTGCAATCGTCAATGAGGCGGCATGTTTGCTCGGAGAGGGAGTCGCAACTCGAGCCAGTGACATTGATGTAGTCATGATTCACGGGTATGGCTTTCCTCGATGGGAGGGAGGTCCTGTTCATTGGGCGCGACAGCAAGATCGTGCTTCACTTAGTCGCGAGCTCCACGAATTGGCAGCTCAATGTGGATCTGGTTTTGTATGTGCAGACTTAAACGTACTCTTTGAGTAATCAGACTACTGCAAGTAGTCATTAATGGCCGTTACTTGTTTGAATCCATACGGAAATCAAGCTCACGCAATATTTTGATTGTTTCTATGGATAGCTTGTTCATAGGTCTTGATGCTGGTATTGCAAGAATCAATTGATTCCACATTGCTGGAGGACCTATTGGAGAAAATGAAACCTTATGCGTGCTGGCTCTAAGGTTCAAGGCGCTCTCAGGCAGGATGGAACAAGCCATAGAAGTCTCTACAAGTGACAGAGCAGAGTGAACTGCACCAACTTCTGCAACGATATTCAAGTCAATTTTTCTTGGAAGTAATACGGCATCAACCAAATTTCGAATTGGGTTGGGGCTGCTTGGCAGAACCATCGGAAAGTCTTTGAGCATTTGAAGACTAATCTGCTTTGGCAGTGTTACCGAAGCTGGTGCTACGAGCATCAATCTTTCTCTCAGTAATGACTCGTACTTTAATAATGGAGTTGGAGCTGGATCAAAAAGTAAGCCGATATCTATGCGCCCGTTTATCAGTCCATCTCTAAGAGACAAACTGAGTCCCTCAACGACAGAAATTAGAGCATTGGGCAGTCTTTCATGGAACTTTTTGATTAATGGCACGCACAGACCCATTGCTACTCGATGAGGAAGACCAACTACGACCTTACCCGACGGGTCACTTCGCATCTCCTTAATCTGAAATTTGGCATCTTCTGCGGCTCCAAGCATCACTTTGGCGTGAGATAGGAGTGCGGATCCGGCGTCAGTGATTGAGACGCCGCGTCCTGTTCGCTCAAGAAGTCGATGTCCAAGCTCAGTTTCAAGTAGGGCAATTTGCCTGCTGAGACTCGGTTGAGCCAAGTTTAGCGACACCGCAGCTTTACTAAAACTACCTCGTTCAACAACCTCAACAAAGTACTCAAGTTGTTTTAAGTCCATAGGATAAAGACATATCTGATATAGGTGCTATGTAGTTTACCTCTGGTTAAGGATGCTTGACACTAGCCCAACTTAATTTCAAATCACTGGTGAAAAATGAATCGTTTCAATTCAAAAGTCGCAATCGTTACTGGCGCTGGATGTGTTGGTTCTGGCTGGGGTAATGGTCGTGCAATGGCAGTTCGATTAGCTGAAGAAGGTGCAAAAGTATTTGCCGTAGATCGCGACCCAGAGCGTCTGGCCGAGACATTGGAGTTGGCCGGTGTTGTCAGAAGTTCGATTGAAACCTACGCGTGTGATGTTACGAGTTCAGAGAGCATTCAAAAAATGGTTCAAGCATGCTTGGATAAGTTTGGGACCATTGACATTCTCATAAATAACGTTGGCGGGTCTGCGGCAGGTGGTCCCGTCGAAATGAGTGAGGAAGTGTTTGATTCGCAAATTAACGTGAATCTGAAGAGTGTATTTTTGACATGCAAGTATGTTCTGCCCACCATGATTGCAAAGAAAAGTGGCGCTATTGTGAACGTAGCCTCCACTTCTGGAATTCGTTGGACTGGAAGTGCTCAAGTGGCTTACGCGGCAACCAAAGCTGGTGTGATTCAGCTTTCAAAGGTCGTAGCAGTTCAGCATGCGCCTATGGGCGTGCGAGTAAACACAGTCGTTCCAGGTCAGCTACATACCCCCATGGTTGAGGTCCGTTTGGCAAAGCAAAGAACAGGCGGTGATGTTGACGCACTGCTTGCTTCACGTGTGAAGCGAATTCCACTTGGATTTATGGGCGACGGTAGGGATACCGCTAATGCCGCACTTTTCTTGGCAAGTGATGAAGCTCGATTCATTACAGGTACAGAAATCATCGTTGATGGCGGTATGACTGCACGCTGCGATTAATAACTATTTAGGAGACAAGACATGAAAAAACGCGCCTTGCTAATTGCACTAGCTGCTACTTTTTCTGCTTCATTTGCATTTGCTCAAGCCAATAACAAGCCATTGCGAATTATTGTTGCTTTTGCAGCTGGTGGTCCTGTGGATGCAATGGCTCGAACCATTGCTGAGCCATTGGGAAAAAGCTTGGGTCGGATTGTGATCGTTGAAAACAAACCAGGCGCTAGCGGTGCAATTGGTGCTGGTGAGGTACTCAAGTCAGAAGCGGATGGAAGTGTTCTTTGGCTAACGAGTGTGGGGGCTGCGGCAATCAATCAATCGCTTTACTCAAAGCTCTCATACAACATGCAAAAGGACTTCACTCCTGTTTCACTAGTTGCAAACAACGTCGAAGTTTTTGTTGTCAATGAAAAGAACCCAGCCAAAGATGCAAAAGAATTCATTGCATCAGCTAAGGCAAAGAAAGAGCCTGTGCCAATTGGATCATCGGGAAAGGGCAGCATTCCTCATTTGGCCTTGTTGCAGCTTGAGCAAGCTACAGGAGCTGATTTGCTGCATGTGCCTTACAACGGAATGGCACCAGCGCTCAACGACTTGTTAGGAGGCCAAGTAGATGGATTCTTTGCGGACGTGCCAGCTGTGATGGCTCAAATTAAAGGTGGACGGTTAAAAGCTCTTGGTATGGCATCTAAAAAACGCCATCCACTACTCCCCGAAGTTAAAACTTTCGAGGAGCAGGGATTCAAATCAGTAGATACAAACAACTGGTATGGATTGTTCGCCTCAGCGAAGACATCACCTGAAGTTGTTAAAGCTCTCAATAAAGCTGTTCAGCAAGCGGTCTCTGATCCTGCTGCCAATGCAAAGATGACGCAATCTGGTGCAGAGCCTAAATTCTCGACGCCAGAGGAGCTTGGTGCAATGCTGAAAGCTGATACAGAAAAGTGGGCGCAACTCATTAAATCTCGCAACATTACAGGTGACGAATGAGTACAGACCACATACGCGTCCCTCTTGTTGTTCAGGGAACTAGACCA